>Ga0209830_10001592_pt1 | contig 19698 bp, 22 predicted proteins | sample ArcticOcean_MG_C_12_FD_187439 | JGI IMG/M metagenome (GOLD analysis project Ga0209830, IMG submission 187439) | Marine microbial communities from western Arctic Ocean - ArcticOcean_MG_CB8_130 (SPAdes) (version 2) | ecosystem: Environmental > Aquatic > Marine > Oceanic | place: Arctic Ocean...
ACGGTCATACCCATCTGGACAGGTGATTTCAGCGCTATAATCGAACATTGCTTTACAGAGATCTGATAAATCACTGTAATAAGTGTGTGTAGTTCCAGAATCCATGTTACTACGATATATTAAATTACAAACTTTAATCTACTTCCATCATCGTAACTTCAGAAACTGTGTTACCATCTTGTGGGGGGTAATACGCACCTGGTTCAACGGATTCAGACCACTCCTCGTGTAACTCATTTAGGAATTGATATAGACCTGGGTACCTATCCTCTTCATCACCGCTTCGCTCTCTCCATTGTTGATGAAATTGTTCTCGATCTCGTTGGGCAGCGGTATCGGGGTCGGACGGTAGAGAATCATCGATCCAGTCTTGTGGTTGCCCGTCGGTAATAGGTGTTGGCTGATAGACTGGGGGTCTTTGATTTGTTTCGTCATATCTCCACATAGGAATAGTTTGGTCTAGAAACGATGGTGGCTTCACGTGTTCTCGCAACTCCTGGATGGTATCACAGAATTCGAGGTAGTCCCCCTCTGGGATCACATCTGTATTTTTATCAACGAGTTCCATTAGTTTATGAAAGAGATCCATATTGTCTTGATTATCCAATCATCCTCATTTGACTTAGGTTGTTGAAAGACTGTGATCTTCTTTTGATATTATTTTCAATATCCTCAAACTCTCGAAATAAATTTGTGATGTCATCACCGCGATATTTAGCAATTCTCACCTTGTCAATAAAAATAGACATTTTATTGAAGGATCCATTGTAATTTCGTGCCTCTACGAAGGATAATAACTGTTTACACTTCGTAAGGAGAAGTTCTAAATCAATTCTTCTTTCTATTTGAATATTTCTTTCCATTTGAATGTAGCGTGCTTCGTTACATTCATTATATGTTTCAATCATATACCCCATATCCACTAATTCATTCCGAGAATTTATTTGTTGAATAGGTTTCGGGGTAAGGAAGTTGATAACCGATCGTATGAGATCGAATGGCATTTTTTAGGTGTTGGTGGGGGTTCGACTGGTGTGGTGCAGTGAATAACTTCCTTCCAAATTTCACGTTGAACGTCTGGGCACAGTGGATTGGTAGCTTGCAAAAATGCAATGCGTAGGTCGTCTGTGGCCAAACCTGAGATTCCCAGGGGTGTAGTAGAGCGAACAAAGAGTTCGTGGAGGGGGAGTACGTATTCGGACATTATTCAGAATCAGTTTCATTTAACTTTGAATCACGTTCACTTAGGCGCTCAATTGCAATTTTTTCAAGTTCGACGTCTAGGAAAAGTCGATAAGGGGCGTCCCAAAGGGCACTCTTGACCCATTTATAAGTGTTTGTCAAATAGTGAGGACCCATGTAAATAATTGTCTGAGAGATGGCTTGAAGATAAATCATCCTTTTATTTACTAGCACCATTCTTTTTTATACCATTTAACATCTTATACATATCAACTATACTTACCAAGGCGATCACACCGTTAAAGATGGTCGCTTTTACCCCAATTGAAATCGGCATACTTTACTCTCATATTAAAATTTAGCGCTTCCTCCGCTTCATCGCAGCCTTCATCCGCGCGCGCATCTTTGCCATCTTCTTCTTCTGCATCCGCCTCATAGCCGCTTTCCGATTTTTCGCATTCATTCTCTTGAGGTGCGCCCTAGCAGCAGATTGAGCTCGAGCCCTCGCAGCATTGGCCCTAGCCTTAGCAGCCCTCGCAGCAGATTGAGCTCGAGCCCTCGCAGCATTCGCCCTAGCCTTAGCTTGAGCCCTCGCAGCATTGGCCCTTGCCCTCGCAGCTCTTGCTGCTGCCACCGCCCGAGCCCTCGCAGCATTCGCCCTAGCCTTAGCTTGAGCCCTCGCAGCATTCGCCCTTGCCCTCGCAGCGTTGGCCCTATCCCTCGCAGCATTCGCCCTAGCCTTAGCAGCCCTCGCGGCATTGGCCCTAGCCTTCGCAGCCCTCGCCGCTGCTGCAGCCCTTGCAGCATTGGCCCTTGCCCTCGCAGCATTCGCAGCATTCGCCCTCGCTGCTGCAGCCCTCGCTTGTGCCGCTCGTGCCTTCGCTGCCCTTGACGCCGCCGCCGCTGCATTTGATCTCGCCCTAGCTGCATTGGCCCTAGCCTTAGCTGCCCTTGCATTTGCCCTAGCCCTATCCCTAGCTACCTTAGCTGCCCTAGCCCTCGACGCCTCCGCTCTAGCCCTCGCCGCATTCACTCGATTCGTCTCCCTAGCCCTCGCAGCCGCGTTCCCACCGCTACCACCCTTGTTCATATTAAAATATAGAAACATTGAACTACTACAGGAACATACACATACAGCCAATGCAAGTATCCCATATAACTGATAATTTGGTTTTTTTGGTGCACCAAATCCTTGTTGCATGCCCTGCTGCATGCCTTGCTTATTTATAACTGATATTAAATATTAACAACTTCCCCAAGATTTACCGGGATCGGTACACCCAACATTGTGTGCTTTATCAGCGGGATTTCCCTGCCACCCCGATTTCGCATTGGGATTAGAATAGAAAAAGCATGTGTTTCTGTATGCTGCAGAGGGATGTGCGTCTGTGCGATGCCCCGTACCTGCGTAGCCACGTTCTCTCGCATATGCTCTACATTGAGCTCTAGTTTGTTTGGGTCTACCACGAGGGTCTCCTAGAATCCCCCCACCACCCGTGTACCCTTGCAACATATTTCCGTTGGGTCGAATGCTCACCCTATAATAGGACATCATAGAACTACTGCAACAGCAAAGACATACAATCAACGCAAGTATCGCATACAGTTGATAATTTGGTTTTTTTGGTGCACCAAATCCTTGATTCATCTTGTTTACTTATAACAGATATTAAATTATTGACTTACATTAGAAATGTCCCTCGACGATACACCAAAAAAAGTTCAGTACGTTGTGCTGGACTCAACTTTCGTGAATGGTACTAACAATACATTTTCTTTAGATCTCACCCTCAAGTCTAACACCCATGTGGAGGATATGAGTCGAGTGCTTGGTATTAAGATGGTTGATTTTTACATTACACAGGTTGGTGAGAATAGTTCAAACTTAAACACCGACATCGCCAAATTCGTCGATATCGTGTGCCCTGAAATCCCTAAAGTAGCTCAAATGCTTGATGAACGACATGGACAGATACTGGCAAGGATACCCCTAGAAAGACATTTTACGGGGAGTGATGAGATCGTTTTACGAGACAAACAATGGAAGAGTTTTAATAGACAAACAAACTATTTCAATCCAATCTCTATCAAACAATTAAACTTTAAAATGTACGAACAACAAGATGATGGGGATTATACATTACTTCAACCAGATGCTAAATGGTACATGGTTCTAGAGATTACCACAGTGAATGTGAAAGAAAAACCAAGGGATCGAGAACTGCAAATTCTCATAGCACTCGATAAACTTATTAAAAAAATAGACTTATTGAATATAAATGTTCAGAAACTCCCAGATAAACCTCCATTGGAAGGATCTAAAAAAATACCATTCGGTTTTCTGATTGCAATTTTAGTATCATTCTTTGGTGGTTTCCTATGGTGGATAAATAAGAAGCCAGTATAAAGAATAATATGTTACTGAAGTATATATGGGTATCGGATTTTTACGTGTTGTAAAAATGACGGCCATTGCAGGGAAGAGATTTTTATACATAGGGAGAAAACATGGTAAGAAGGCTATATCAGCCAGAGTCTCCCCCTACATTATCGATATTATGAACAATCCAATAATATCATATGATCATATACATACCATATGTAACATGATGGTAGAAACAGAACTACTTGCGGGTGTAATACGATTTGTTTCTGTCATCATGTCCATACAGAAATTTATACCTAAATGAGTGTTTATCATTCTTCACCGTAGAGTTCATCCAATGTTTCGAGAATTTCTTGTACATCCTTGAGAGCGGATTTAGTGGAGCGTATGTTCCACTTCACCAATTGCTTCATTTTCTTATTTGCAACATTGTATTTAACAATTTGTTCTCGTAAATTAGCATCAGTAACCTTTTCAACTTTAGGTGTTTCCATAGCAAATCTATGAGGTCGACTTGAAGCACCTGTGGAGTGCTGGCGCCAATGACGTTCTTTGTTATTTTTTACTTTTACTTCATTATTCTTCTCAGCCGTGTTATAAATACGTGTCGGTGCACAAGCAAGGGCAATCATGTATTTATAATAGGGATATTGACTTTATGTATATTTAGGTATCTAAGCCTTCTTCTTGGGGGCGACAACCTTCTTAGGGGCCACCTTGGATGGGGTGGCGGCGGGAGTGGGAGCGGGAGCGGGGGCCGCCTTCGCCTGAACGGGGGTAGCGGAGGCGCCGGCAGGGCCTTGGGGACCAGTGGGACCAGCGGGACCGTGGGGACCAGTGGGACCTGGGGGACCAGCGGGGCCTACACCACCACTTCCACCACCAGAAGGTGCATCAATCATCTTGATAAGAAGCTGGTAAAGGCGAGTTTTGTCAAGGCGGGTACGCTGGAGTTCGTCCTCAATTTCTTTGCGTAAAGGATTCATAATACTATATATAAAAGAAAGATTATCTTTATACTAAATGATAATCATTGGGCCGAAGCTCCTCACGGGTATCGGACAACACGCAAACAAATATGTAAAATTATTCCTTCCCGACTGTGGATATCACCTAATTGGAAGTGAACTTCCTGAGAGTGAACATGGTCTCGTGTTTACTCTCCCAATCAAGGATCACCTGGACTACATCACATATGCCAAAACTCGGGTGAAGAATCTCGCCTGTATGACCGTTTGCGAGACGGAGACTGTTCACGAAGACTATGGGTTGATCATGAAAGAGTTCAAGAGGGTTGCCGTTCCGAGTGAATTCTGTAAGAGGGTTCTATCAAAACAATTCCCTGATAACGAGTTCTATGTAATCCATGCACATATCCCACCACCCCCCGAAAAACCCTATACGTTTTACCATATAGGAAACATAATGGATCCTAGAAAGAAATTCCGTGATATTATACAAGCATTTGCCCGATTGAATGAACCCAATACCCGTCTAGTTGTCAAAGCAACTTGTAATCAAGATGTTGATATTCAATTTCCTAGAATTAAAGTTATTAACGGACTCATTTCAGATGAAGAAATGGATAAACTTCATAACGAATGTGATTGTTATGTAAACTTTTCACATTCTGAGGGGGTGGGTATGGGTGCCGTAGAAGCTGCGATGCGAGACAAACCTGTGATTATCACAAGTTATGGTGGTGCTTCCGAATACATTAATACACCTTATACTATTGACTGTGGACTTCAGGAGTTGGAGAGGGACGATTTCCTCTTCAAAAAGGGTATGACTTGGGGTAAACCAAATTTCGACCAACTCTTGGAGTTCATGAGACATGCGTACGATAATCGTGTTCGTTATATGAACCACGAACATACTAGGAATCTAGTGGGTAGAGAGAATGTATTAAAAGAATTCATCTTGAATGTAGTTGGTTAAAAAGACGATTAAACCGGTGATGATAGTACCATGCATCATCGAATCCCTTTGGGAAAGTAAAGTGAGAACGACGTCGTCTACAAATTGAATACCGGTAGGTTTCCTGAAAACACGAGGGGCGAGGACAACGATACTGAGGTAAATTGTCATCGCGATTATGACTGGTCTGAGAGCTTCTTCGTCAAGCATGATCTTTATATTACTCGTCTATTTTAATTTTCTTTACTATCACTTTAGCTCCCAACTTTAATGGTTTGGGATTATGTTTTTTACAGAAATTACCACAAGAAGCTTTAAACCCACAAGGCTTCCCCGCCATAGTTGTCGCTGCACACGACTTTTGTATATTTGAGCGCCGCTCCGAAACAATCTCTGGATTTTTTTCAATCTTTATCAATCCCTTAGACTCTTTCTTCATTTTAAACCGGGTATAAGACATTTTCATCTTCCACGTGGCGTTTGCCAAATGTAAACACTTGTCATCTGGTTCACTGACACGATACATTTTCATCGTGTCAGTGAGGCACTTGTTCCACATATCATCGCGAATGACTTCCATTATGAAATGATACTTACATTCATGTACCATTTCAATCACTTAGGTGGCCAATTCAGATAAGTACACATCAACTTGACCAGAAAAATCTGGACAGGAATCAGCCGTCTTTTTTGTAACCATATCTTGTACATTGGTTATATGCTCCTTGAACTTCCGTACATCTATACCAGTTGCGTTATGTATTTGAGATTCTGTGGCAATCTCCTTGGCGGCGTGTAGATAAGCTGCTGCGTAGTTTGCATTTCTTACAGATATAACAGGTGAACTGTCTTGTTGGGCTGTGGTAGCATACCGGGCAGACTGCTTAATGAGTTTGTCAATCGAATTTTTCAAACCACGTGTTTTGTTTTGCATAATCACAACAAAAACAAATATCGCAATCGCAAAATAGAAATACATATCTTCTTACGGTTACTGAAGAAAATATTACTCTACATTAATGTCTACAGACCCAGACTTGTGTGTAGTGATGGAAACCCTAGACGAATACAGAAATGAACTACCGGAGGGAACATACATACGAGTGTGTACATCTATCAAAAATTTACACAATAAACTAAAAAAACCAAAAATAGTTTTACCTCGGCTAAAAGAAATTTGTGTACCGGTAGCTGTAGCAACAGTTATGGAAATACTGAAGAGAATATTTTCCCGAACCTAAGTCCTGGTTTCACTGTAATGAAAGTAAAAAATCAAATGACTACACTCAAAACACTTCTTGACGCAAACGTGATCAGCCCGGGTGTGGGGGTCATCACCTTATTATATAAGGATCGCACGACAGTAGCTAACCTCCTTGATGATGGTACTATTGATTGGGGGGGTCAAGTTTTCACATCGTTGTCTACATTCTCGTTGATATGTAAACGGTCGATTACTCACAGACTCACTGGAGCCACTACCCTCAAAACTGATAATGGGTGGACGTCTGTTCGATACAATGATGAACTGCTTTCAGACATTCGCTCGAGATTTCTTACACCAGATCGAGTAATCAAGGATGTAGGGATATCTCAAATGAAAGGAGAGCTCAATGATCTTGTGGACGAAATTGAAATTTTACAATTGCGATTGAAATTACTAGAGTTGCAACTCGAATCTACCGAGAATGCTGAACCACCTGTACCGGAAACGGAATATGGTGTAGGGATCATCACAACCTATTTCGATGGTGGAAGTTCGAGACCCTTGTGTAGAGACCCACACAATAGTAACAAGTCTCAATATGGTATCATTTGCAGTCAACACGTGCCTGAATGTACCTGCCCGACCCACAGGGGTAAGACCTTCTGGAGAAGACTCACAGAGTCTGCACGTGTCGATCGAAACACGCGGATGAAGAAGGATGAGGACTACATGAAATCCGTTATTGGGTTATCATCCGAAGAGTACCACACTTTTCTAATGAGTAATTTCAGAGAGACATTTAGTGGTATCTTACCATATAATGTGCTTGGTAAATCTTACGCGCAATTGAGAAACGATTTATTCGTGATTGATGAAATCTTCCCTAGGTGTGAAGGTAAACACTTGGAGAATCCAAATGAGATTGCCTTTTTTTTGGCGAAAGTTTTCAACTATCGTAACACCCAAATGATCCTGCATAACAATGTTGAAGCTCGACGACATGGCGTTGATGTGAAGAAGTATAAGATGTTGATCAACTGTACAAAGAGTGGGGCGGTGTATACCGGAGCAAAAGAGAACTTTGATGAGATTGAACCGAGTCGGGAAGCAGTGTCCTATATGCTTACGTTTGTAAACGATTTCATGAGAAGAGAAACGTAAGTTGGGTCCTAGAGTTTTAATAAATCAAGTAAATATGTTTGAAGCATTCGACAAAGAGGACATGAATCAGTGTATAGACGACTGGTATTCCCGAGGAGGAAACATCGTTATAGAGGGGGATACATTGAGAAACCGATTCGCCTATAGACGAATGCCCAAGAAACCTTGGGCCACGAAGGAATGGGTCGACCAAAGAGACCTCAAATTATATACTCTCATGAAAGACCACTTTAGCCCAGAGTTCTGGCAAAAGACGCGGGCTTGTGGTTACCTCTTACCTCATTCACCTAAGTTTCACATTCTCCGTGAGTACGATGAAGTTCGTCGCGGTATAAAGTTTAGAGAGAATTGCCAAAAAGTGATAGAAAACCTAAGTTATAGCTTTGAATTGTAATAAAACTAAGAAAGTATGGAATCAGTTCAAAAACTCACCCATATCGAACACATTCTCAAGAGACCTGACTCGTATGTCGGACCCGTAGACTTGAATGTCGAACCGTATTGGGTTCTCAACGGTGATAACTCCCAATTTGAGAAGAATAACCTCAAGTATTCCCCAGCGCTCTTGAAAATCTTTGATGAAATCCTCGTCAACGCAATCGACCGCAACTCCACATACCCCAAGAATGTCACCTCCATTTCCATCGATGTTGATAAAATTAACGGTTCAGTGACTATCGAGAACAACGGACCCATTGGTGGTGTCGGGGTTCGTATGCATGAGAAGGAGGGTATTTGGAATCCTGAATTAACATTTGGACATCTTCTCACAAGTACCAACTATGATGACTCTAAGAAGCGCATCGTTGGTGGTCGAAATGGGTATGGGGCTAAATTGACGAACATTTATTCTTCAAATTTTTCCATCGTCATAAAGGATCATGAGACTAAACAAACATACACACAAAAATGGTCCAACAATATGACCACGTGTGAACAACCCAAAATCAAGAAACATGCGGGTGCTACATCATCCGTTTCTATCACTTTCACCCCCGATTGGAAGAGGTTTGGGATGTCCAAGATGGATTTCCCAATTTATAAGATTTTCCAAAAGAGAGTCTGGGACGCGAACATATGCACAAGCCCTAATTGTAAGATTAAGTTCAATGGGGATGTACTCCCCAAACAAAACTTTGAGGTGTACGCCAAGATGCATCAAGGTGTCGGGGAAGTGTGTACATTTTCAAATGACCGTTGGTCCGTGTGTATTGGTCCATCCGAGAATGGCCTCGAACAGGTGTCTTTTGTAAACGGGATCTGTACAACCAAGGGTGGTACACATGTAGACCACGTGGCATCTTTGATTGCGAGTGGTGTCATTGAGGATATGGCAAAGAAGATTAAGTTGAAGCCCCAGCAAGTGAAGAACACCTTCAATATCTTTGTGAAGGCGATCCTAGAGAACCCAACGTTCTCGAGTCAGGTGAAATCTGAATGCACCCTCAAAGCCCAAGACTTTGGGAGTAAGTTTGAACCACCAAAGAACTTCATCAAGAATGTTCTCAAAACGGGTATCGGTGAGGAACTCACTGCTCTCTCAAAGTTCAAGGAGATGAAGGAACTCAAAAAGACTGATGGTGCGCGCAAGTCTAAAATTACTGGGATTCCCAAATTGGATGATGCCAACAAAGCTGGAACAGCCCAATCTTCTAAATGTACACTGATTGTGACGGAGGGTGATTCGGCAAAGACATTGGCTGTCGCCGGTCTCTCTGTGGTTGGTCGTGATCATTTTGGGGTATTCCCACTCCGTGGTAAGTGTAAGAATGTGAGGGATGTTTCAGTCTCCCAACTCACATCTAACCAGGAGTTTAATGATCTCAAGAAGATCTTGGGGCTTCAACAAGGTAAGGAGTACAAGGATGTCTCAGAGCTTCGTTATGGCCGTCTCATGATTATGACAGATGCCGATAATGATGGAAGCCACATCAAGGGTCTCATTCTCAACATGATCCATTATTTCTGGCCGAGTCTCCTCAAGTTCAACTTTGTTGTGAGTATGGTAACCCCCATCATCAAGGCATCCAAGGGGTCTGACTCAAAGTCATTCTACACCGATTCAGCATTCCGCACGTGGTATGGAGAGGGGAAGAATGGGTGGCGTATCAAATATTACAAGGGTCTCGGTACCTCCACATCTGCAGAGGCTCGGGAATACTTCAAGAAAATCCAAGAACTCACCGTGAAGTTTGATATGGATGTCATGACAGATGATTCTATTGTTCTCGCGTTTGACAAAAAGAAGGCTGATGCGCGTAAAACGTGGCTTCTTGAGAGTACCGCAAAAGATGCCACAGAGTTGGAAGTACCCTATGGACATGTCAAGCAACTCACTATCACCGACTTCATTTACAAGGATCTTGTGAATTTCAGTCTCGCTGATTTGAAGCGTTCGATCGCCCACGTTGCAGATGGTCTCAAACCGTCCCAAAGGAAGGTTATGTATTCGTGTTTCCAAAAGAATTTGACTGCCGAGATGAAGGTGGCCCAATTGGCTGCGTATGTCGCCGAAAAGAGTTCCTACCACCACGGTGAAGTATCCCTGGCAGATACAATCGTGAAGTTGGCGAATGACTATGTGGGTTCTAACAATATCAATCTACTTGAACCGTGTGGTCAATTTGGTACACGACTTATGGGGGGTAAGGATGCCTCACAAACGAGGTACATTTTTACACGGTTATCGAATCAGACTCGATCCATCTTCGATGCTAAGGATGACGCCATCCTCAACTATCTCGATGACGATGGGAGGTCTATCGAACCCGAGTTTTATATGCCAACCCTACCAATGGTTCTCGTGAATGGGACTGAAGGTATCGGTACAGGATTTAGTTGTTACGTTCCCCCATTTAACCCAAAGGATATTCGAGAAAACATTCTCAATCACATCACGGGTAAACCCATTCAAAAAATGAAACCTTGGTTCAGGGGCTTCAAGGGGCGTGTGTTTGAGCAAGATGATACATGGATAACCGAAGGGGTTTGGAAAGTTATCAGTCGCACGATCAAAGTGTCTGAACTACCACCCGGGAGATGGACCCAGGATTACAAGGAGTATCTCGATACCCTAGTTGAAAAGAAGGTGATTGGGAATTACACAAATAACAGTACAACAGAAGACGTTGACTTTGTTATTCAGGAGTATACTGGTAAGGATATCATCAAAGATCTCAAGCTCCAAAAGACTGTTCGTACGACGAACATGCACCTATTTCACCCAACGAAGGGTATCCACAAATACCAAAGCCCGGAATTGATTCTATCAGATTTTATTGATCTCCGATGTGACTATTACAAAAAACGCAAAGCACATCTCATCGACGTACTCCAGACGAAGAGTGAAATGTATGACAACCGCGCAAAGTTTGTCACTATGGTTATCGAGGGGGGTCTCATTGTTTTTAAAAAGAAGAAACAAGAACTCGAGAGGGAAATGGCAACAATCTTTACAAAAATGGACGGGTCATATGACTACCTTCTGAATATTAGGACGGTGGAATACACGGAGGAACGTGTCGCAACCCTCCTCAAAGAGTTGAAGCAAACGAAAAAGGAACTCGAGGTCTTACGATCAACGACCCCGATGACCATGTGGGAAAATGATATTAAAAATATATAAACAATAGATAAGTATGGGTGAAGCTGCAAAGATTTCTCTCAAGGCTATTGGAAAGCAGGATACATATCTTCTTTCCAAAGACCCAGATGATTCATTCTTTAATTACAAAGATTTAATAAGACATTCAGAATTTAGAAAATATCATAGAAGTCGTAACGTAGTGAATCCTGGTCAGGTGCCTAAATGGCCACTTGGGCAGACCCTAAAAGTTGAATTCAACCCAACCAATATGGGTGACCTATTGAGTAACATGTGGTTGAGTATTACTCTACCTGGTATCACCGATGGTAATTACGCAGATCAAATTGGGAGACATATCTTAAAAAGTGTTACAATGTTTGTGGATGATATAGAAGTTGAGAAATTACATGATGATTGGGGGATTATCTATGATGAGCTTTATTTAGAAATGTCTGAAAAGGTGGCTAACCGATTCCTGGTAAATAGAAACCTTGGGTATGATGCATCTGTTGGGGCGGAGGTCTTTGCTAGGAGTAGCACAGAAGTTGTTGTACCCCTACACTTCTTCTTTTCACGGAAGTATGCGAGTGATGAACACCCCACCAATAAACCGAATCGTCCATATTTTCCTATATGCTCTATTTACAAACAAAAGATTGTGTTTGAATTGGAATTCCATAACCAAGAATTTTTCACAAATACCACAGATACTCTCGAATTACAATCTTTCAATCTCGTCACAGAGGAAATTACATTGAGTGGTGAAGAACGGCAATACTTTGCTTCTAAACCTCACACCCTAACTACCGACCTTGTTAAAAAACACCCGGTCATCACAAGTGAGTTAAACAATGACAGTATAAAGAACAATCTTGTTCCATCTATACCAGTGAAGTGTTTTCATTGGTTCTTGAGAAATCAGAAGTTTGAGAATGCTGCGAGGAGTGTAGGTCTCGAACCAACCCTATTGGGGAAGATCATAGATGGTACAGCGGGTGAAGATAAATTTGGTAGAGCTGTGTCTATTTCTGGGGATGGAACCCGTTTGGCTATTGGTGGATCCCTAAATGACGCGGCTACAGAGGATACATCAGCCAATAGGGGTCATGTAAAAATATATGAATACAATGCAACTACCAGTTTGTGGGTCCAATTGGGTTCGGATATCGTGGGTACAACTGATCTAGATCAACTTGGGTTTTCCGTTTCCCTCTCAAATAATGGATCCCGTGTAGCGATTGGGTCTCCCCATAGTGCTTCAAATAAAGGTCACGTGGAAGTATATGACTACAGTGTGGGAAGTGGTTGGACACAAACGGGGAGTGATATCGTTGGTGCGACTGCCGGTATGCGGTATGGATACTCAGTAGATCTTTCTAGTGATGGTACCCACGTAGCTGTGGGTGCTCCATTTGATGACACCACTGCCACTGATTCTGGTCTTGTGAATGTGTATAAATATGCATCTAACTCGTGGACGAAGGTTGGTGCTGATATTGTTGGTGCCGCCACTCTACACAAATTGGGTACATCCGTTTCCCTTTCTAGTAATGGAATTATATTGGCAGTGGGAATTCCTGGAAATGGACAAGGTAGTGTCAAGTCATATGCACTAAGTAGTGGGAGTTGGGTAGCACGTGGATCGGAATTAATTGGGGAGGCTACCAGTGATAAGTTCGGTACATCTGTGTCATTATCCAGTAATGGTGCTAGGTTAGTTATAGGTGCCCCCGAAAACGGCACTGCTGGACATATCCGAATTTTCAGTTACAGTGGTAGTGCTTGGAGTCAAATGGGTACTGACATTGATGGTGCAGCTGCCGGGGATAAATTTGGTACATCTGTGTCATTCTCCGGTGACGGGACGAGGGTAGCCGTGGGTTCACCGGGATCTTCTTTTGGGGACGTGAAAGTGTATGTGTATAAAAATACTACATGGACTAAACTTGGTGAAACTCTCATTGGTGGTATAACAGGTGATAAATTCGGGTCATCTGTATCTCTTTCAACGACCGGATTGAGAATAGGGGTTGGACCCGATGTGACGACTGGTGACACTAGGGGTTATGCATACGCGTACGCTCTACAGACAAGTGAGGAGGAAAAGTTTCTCATGCACAATCGTTTCAACTTCTCTTCTAGTGAAAACTTTGATGAGAACACTACATTTTTCAATCCAGTGTTAGATACTGCACAATTTTTCATTTATGGAAACAAATTACCAAACGTTTCCAATACAAATCACAATTACTTCAAATATCTCGTCCCCCATAGGAATAGATTAGCTCGACCAATCAGGAATATTTATACATATAGCTTCTCGATGAATCCAATTAATGTGGAGCCCTCGGGAAACTTGGATTTCAGTAGTATAGAATCGGATAAAACCGTCTTTGAGGTGAAACTTGATACTACGAAGGTTGATATTACAAAAGACATATACACTCTACAAATGTATTACACTGGGTATTATACATTTAACTTTGAGAATGGATTCATGTCTGCCTCTTACTAAAGAGGGACCCCTTGTTAGTGCTAATATAATCAATAATATTGTTCTTGATACACCATTTGATGAAATTCAGCTGTGCCAGCGTTGTATGAATTTCTTGAGATGTCCCCGGTACGACGTATGGAAACTTTGCAGATCTGCAAAAGGGGTCAAACAGTTTTTTACTGTAACCATCCAAACTCGACTTATATGCACAATGAACGGTAAACAATTTACCGTCAGTGGTCGTGTACGTTGTGTTATTTTTTTTAGCGTAATTCGTGATAAACCATTCAAGGTTTCTCAGTGAAATACCGGTTGTTTTATCTAAAATGTTTAAAAGTTTAGTTCTATTCTTCTCTTCGTTATAAAAGTTGTTGATTGATGATAGTAGAATATCTGATTTACTCATTAGTAAATAATGAATTCATATCTCTAAATACATTTGAACGAATACAAGCTGGACAATCTGGAACAAAAACGCGTTCGGGACCATGGGTATGGGAATTCATACTGGAAATGTCTCTTTGACGAATAATCCTCCCTTGGGACACATGTTTTCCACAATATCCTTCATGAAGTCCCTTGAATGTGCATCTATGACCATCAGATTTAGTACCCTTACATGTCAATCCAGTGTAAACGTCGGGTACATCTCTAAGTAGCAGGTCGAGAGATATACCATGTTTTTTTGAGACGATTTCTGCATATTCGTTCACGATCTCGCTTATACGCAGTTTCAGTTCTTCATCGAATATGTGCATAATTTTATCATACGACGTCATTGCTTACTTCTATCTTGTTCGTATTTTTTAAATAGGTCTTCAATAGAATTAGCCTTCTCTAAATTAGACTTTAACCGTTGTTTAAGTTCTACGATTGTACCGTCAGATGCGAGGTTTCGATTTTTACACTCCTCCACAAGTTCACCCTTTTTCATACCACTAAATGTCGGTTCTTTCTTCTTTTTTGGGGGTTGATGTTGATTGATGATTTCACCGAATATTTCATCTTTCGTGTTTTCAAATAGGGGGTCTAGAAGATCACACACCGGGTTTAAAAACTTATTCTCGAAATAGTAGTGATAGTCTACTGGAATTTCATTTTCCGCAACGTATACGGGATCCTCTGATTTTTCGAAAGCTTTGGCTTTGGGATCACCCGTCTTTGTCAATATGTAAGGAACGCGGTCACCAGATTGTGGTTCAGACCCAGGTTTCCTCTCACGCATTTTACGAACCACTTGGACGTGTGCCTGGTTAATGTCATCAATTTGGGAACTCATAATCGATACTGGTACACCATTAACCTTGTAAGTGTCCGATAGACCTTGACTCAATATCAATTTTTCATTGGGTATATCACCAGATAATAACTCTATCGCACGCTCCCTCGCAAGTTCGAGGGGTGGTCCAGGGTCATTTGATGTCAATATAACATCTAGCAATTCCTTACACACTTCCCTCACGTGGGGTGTATTATCACGACGAACAACTTGGAGACCCTTGATGTCGATATAGTCCATGTTCATCTTCCCATCCTTACCCTTTGTCCAAAGTTTCGCGGCGTAACGTTTCTTTGAATAGAGGAAGTAGGGCCAGTACACCTTTTCAAGCTCCAGATTGTTGGGTTTTTTGAAAAGAGAGCTACATTCTTCTGCAGCGCGTTCTCCCAATTCCCAGCTATACTCGATAGCCTCCTCACCTTTACGATCACCGACATCAAACTCAACCATCACTGAATCTGTGTCACCATACCTCACCTTCGCACCCGGGAAATGTTCCTCTACGTACGCTTTGGTCTCCTCGATCATACTACGCCCTCGAGAAGTTGTTGTAGAGGCGATAGGTACACAGGGTAGAATACCCTTCCCAGCTCCAGTAAAACCGTACACAGAGTTCATAGAAATCTTGTACGCCAATTGTTTACCATTGTATACTTCTTTCATAGATCCAGTAGCAGCAGCCATATCCCGCTTAGCTTTTTTACGGAATTGTTTGAGTTCTAGGAGAATACTGGGTAAAAGACTTGGCACACCTTGGGCGAATTTATACGTTCTATCCCCAATTTTGAAGGTTTCATACACAATCCCAGGGATGTTACCATATCTCTTTTCATCCATCACGTATGTAGAGTAACATAGATTATCCGCCATCATGATAGAAGGGTACAAGGCTTCAAAATCGAGAGCTGTAATTGGTGTATAATATGCACCCTTTTGTGCATCGAGAACGGTCGCACCCTCATAAGGTTCCTCGGGTATAGCTCCATAACGAATCGTGGGTACCATAAACCCTAATTCCCTTGCCTTTTTTGTAAGCTGACTGAAAACCTTAATCTGCTGCCCCCTCTCTACAAGGAAACATAGGGGGACCCACGTCGCTTTAGCCATCTCCAATAAGTTCAAAAGTATACACATTTTCTTCATCAATTTATGTGGGAGTAACGTATCCTTGATACAATATTCAGCAACCTCCCCAAGTTTCACGGGATTCTCTTCTATGAAGCGGGCAAACATTTCTTTTGGGGGCATATCAATTTTCTGATCCCCGAGATACAACTTCGATACGTTATTCAAACTGTAGGAATCTAGTTTATACCCCTTCTTTACTTCGTGAAACATATCGAAAATGAAACGCCCCGACATTGGGAGTAGCTTCAGCATATTATCACCAAGTGCACTCGAACTGAGTTTTTTTAGAGAAAGTTCACAAGTCTGACTCTTCAATTTACCCAACTTGAAAAAATTCGGGTTACACCCCAGTAAGTGCGCTCGTTTATAAATGTATTGGAGATCGAACCCGAAAATATTCCAACCCGTTAAGATGTCGATATCCTTTTTTTGTACGTATTTTTGAAATGCTTCTAACATCGCCTTCTCGGTGTCAAAACTCACGACGTCCGGACCCTCTGTGTTCTTGTAGCATAGACACACCTTTTCATAAGGCTCATCTTCACCAAATTTACACAGTGAAACCGCGATTTGAAAGCAAGCATCCCCAATAACATCAGGATCTGGGAATTTTCCAGTGGAACTGTTACATTCTATATCAAATGATGCCACGACGAATGGGGCGATATCATCACGTTCAACTGGTTTGAGGGTGTTCCACTTGTTACAGTATAGATCTATATCCACATTAGAAAGATATGACCGGACACATTCATCCCCACTGTCAATCCAACCAGTCGATTGAATACCAGTTCGATGCATCAGGCGAAGTACAGGGTCCAGGTTGGACTCATACACTTTCAACTTGATCATACCAGTTGAGAGAGTTATAAAGTTCTTGAGGAAGTAATCCACACGCCGTCTCATGGACAAATTGCGGAAGTCAACTTTCATAAAACCAAACTCCTCATTGTTTTGAAATCCCCAGACATCTTTCGATTTCATCACAGAGTAAGATACCAAGGTTTCAGGACATTTTCTATCGATAACATCATAGATTTCTTGAATCATCTTCGGTGTAGCACCACGCGGGAGTTTGATGAAAAAGTAAGGTGTGAATGAGGTGGTCACACACACAGACGCGCCATTCTCCATCTTACCAAAAATACTCACCAAATGTTCTTCCTCCACATCGCGTGCTTCCCAAGTCAATGCCTGGAAAACTACCATCCCTTTTATGTATACAATGACCCAAAATTTTAATATCATTTATTAATAAATGTCAGCTGCTTTAATCGATCTTGTGTCGGTGGGTGCCCAGGATGTGTACATCACTGGTCAACCTGAAGTCAGCTTCTTCCGTCAAAACTACAAGCGACACACCAACTTCTCGATGAAGCCCGAGCGCATGGACTACATCGGTACATTCGCTGCCAACAACGAGGTTGCCATCCCTATTCGTTCCAAGGGTGATCTCATGAGCTATATTTGGATTGAGGCCACTGGTATTGCGGCAGTGCAAACCAACACCACGGGTCTATTCTCCCAAAATGCGGCTGCCCCCACCGAATTCAGTCTGTGGATTGGTGGCCAAAAGGTTAGCGAACTCGATTCCCTTTTCATCCAAGGTGTTCATAACCCCCTCTTGCGCGACTCAGCTGCGAAGGCGGCTTCCGCGGTTACTACAAACAACAAGAAGGCCAACCACGGTGGGGATCACTACATGCTCCCATTCTTCTTTGGTGAGGACTGGACCAAGTGTCTCCCCCTCGTTGCGCTCCAGTACCACGATGTTGAGATTCGCATCAAGTGCCGTGATGGTTTCACCCCCGGTAGCACCCCCAAGGTGTGGGGTAACTATGTGTACCTCGATACCGAGGAACGTTCTTTTTTCACCGATAATGAGCATGAGATTCTCATTACCCAAACGCAACACCAATTGGCGACCAAGACTGACACCGAATTCGATTTGAGCTACTTCAACCACCCAGTCAAGTCCCTTCACCTTGTCTCTGGTAAGGCTACTGGTAACGACTGGGACTCTGAATTCACATTCGGAAAGTCGTCCCTCTACATTAACGGTGTCGCTCTATTCGAGGAAACCTCCCCCGTGTACCATCACTCGGTTGTCCCCGAAATGCACAGTACAGATCTCCCCGACGATATTCTCGAGGATCTCCCAACCTTCACTTGGCCATTCTGTGTCAGCCTCAGTAAGATGCAACCCACTGGGACTCTGAATTTCTCGCGCATCGATAATGCCAAGTTGACCGTGACAACCCCCACTGGTGGTAACGCACTTCATCGAGTGTACGCCGTCAACTACAACATTCTCCGCATCAAGCAGGGTATGGGTGGTGTTGCTTTTGGTAACTAAGTGGAACTGATAAATTGTAAAAAGTATATAAAAATGGTTAAATCTTCCTCACGACCCCAAAAACCCTCCAAGTTCGTAGTAGACCTTGGACCGGGAATAGACAGGATCGTCAAGAAGACACTCGAAAAAAAAGATGCGAAAATCAAAAAACAAAAATTGATTATTTTGGCTCTCCGCTCAATGGGTACCAAGGTCGATGATACGAAGGTTGTTATTTCGGGGTTGGAACGAGAGAGGATACAACTCCGAAATGACAAGGAAAAGCTACAAGAGCAACTGATAATGTTACAGAAAGTAAATATCGAGATGGAAAACAAGTTTAGAACACTCGAAGCTCGTGGTGATTCACTCGAGAGTATTTCCAATCGGCAACATGCAAGTAACGCCGGAATAAGAAGCGTTGCGTTGAATAATGCATTTAAGAATTTGAGAAACGGTTATTCTCTCTCAAGAATGCAACCTCGCACTAAATCTATCATTCAACAAGCGGGACGATGGGATGAAGCACTCGCACTTTCCAAGAGAACGGCACAGATGAAGCTATGTTAGTCCATTTTTATACTTACTCGATTTTCTAATAACCGATCTATACGTTCCTTTTCTCTCCTCATAAAAATCGAGAATTCTTTCACTTCCCCTTGGAGCTTGACTTTACCAGCCTGTCTAACCCATATAGTTTGTTCAACCCTAACCATATCAACGCAAGACATTTTAGTGTCCGGTGCATTACTGTGGTATATCGCGAGTGCCGTTGCATCTTTACGAGTTTCTTTTGGTAGAACATCCCTTTCATCACATATAACTACATGCCCCCCAGAATACCCTGCAACATGCATCCACCAGTATTTAGGGGCACTGGCTAATGTCAATTCATCATTTTCTTTCGCATTTTGACCAACCTTAATTATCGTACCATCGAGTGATGTGTATTCGAGCATAATTAGTATTATATTTTTTTCCTTATGTAGTATTAATGCACGTCGTATTTCAACCCAG
>Ga0209830_10001604_pt1 | contig 19547 bp, 19 predicted proteins | sample ArcticOcean_MG_C_12_FD_187439 | JGI IMG/M metagenome (GOLD analysis project Ga0209830, IMG submission 187439) | Marine microbial communities from western Arctic Ocean - ArcticOcean_MG_CB8_130 (SPAdes) (version 2) | ecosystem: Environmental > Aquatic > Marine > Oceanic | place: Arctic Ocean...
TACTCATTAGCCCGCGGGCCTTGTTCTATAATGGTCATTGTGGCATTATTATCTCTCATTTCTACTAACCTCTTAGCTAGGCCTTCTGTCTCGCCACCTAAATCTCTTACTCTATTTACTAAATCTTCACCTATGCTACCTCCAGCAACACCAAGAAAACCAGACGCTAAATCTTCTGAAGCTTCTCTAATACCAAGAATACCTTCTTTTATTTTCTTTAATATATCTACGTCAAAAAAGGTACCAGCTATCTGAGCTACAGTAATTATAGTAAATATAATACCAAGAGAAGCATTTAGTAGACCCATAGCGACAGTTAATCCTCTAGCAGCAAACGTAGCTACTGTAGCTGCACCAGCAAATAATCTAGTACCTATTGTAGCTGATTTATTAGCCACAGTATAAGCAGCAATTATCCTAGTTGCGTCTTTAAAAGCAAGGCTCTCGCCTCTTTGAGCAGCTGTTAAGGCTAGCTTCGCCTTAGTTAAATCGGCAATAGCTTTTTTTCTACCAGCGTAATTAACGCCACCAGCTGCAAAATCAGCTCTTGCCGAAGAAGCTGCAGAAGACGTAGTTCTATCTAATCCTTGTACAAAAGACCCTGTACCTGCTAACTTAGCTGGCTTGCCTTTAGCATTTAATAGCCCCTTGCCTAGTACACCGCCACGACTAGCTACTTCTTTATTAAAGGCTTTAGCCGCTGCAGTTACTGCTACAAAATTACCGCGCATGCTTTCAGCTTTCATAGCCCATCCAGTAGCTAGAACACCTAAGCTAGTTAAACTAGTAGCAGCAAAACCTGATATAACTTGTGCAGATTTACCAAATACTAAAGCTAGTATACCACCAAATAGTAATAGTGCAGCACCGGCATTATCATTTAAAAAGTCAACAAGAGGCTTAATACCACTTGCTACTAGCTGTAGAAAGTCAGTACCTAAGTCGCTAATTTGTACTCTTAGTTGTTCTAATGATTTTTGGGAGGAAGAAGCTGATATATCTATAGATTTAAACTTTTTATTACCTTCCTCGATAACAGCATTAACAAAAGCTTGTCTTCTTTCAAACTGAGTTAAGCTGGATGCAGACACATTTAAGGATGAGGCGTAAGCTCTAATAGCAGGATCAATACGTGTAAAAATACCAAGTTCGTCTAATAGTTCAGGCTCTAGCTTGGCCGCACCTCTAGTAACCCTTTGAAGTGCGTCTTCAAAGTCTCTACCTAGAGCGCGAGAAGCTCCTAAAGCGATAGTAGTTAATTTTTCAAGTTGGGAAGCATTAAAGCCAGCAGAAAGGGCGATGTTAGCTGTTGCTGCTGTCTCAGCTAAAGTAAGCTGGCCTTGTGAAATTTCTCTTAGTGATTTAATAATAGCGGGACCACTCTGTCCTATACTTCTAGCAAGAGAGTTAGTACCTTTTTCGATAGTTTCAGCCTGAGCAGCTTTAGATAGAGCCATGTAAGCAGCTTCAAGAGCAAAGATGGTAGCAGCAGCGCCAGCGTAAGCAGCTACTAAGCCGCCCATGCCAGTAGCTTGTGCAGAAAATTGACGACCGGAACTAGCACTTGCTTGTCCCAGTCGTGTTTGTGCTTTAGTTACACCCGCAGTAGAGCTAGCAACTCCGGCAGCTCCCTTGGATGTAAATGTTGTATCTACAACGTTTTTAATAATGCTCAACTACTTATGCTCTCTTTGCTTTGCTTAAAGAGGCTTGCTCTTTTTGCTTCTGGGTATAGAATTTTCCTAGTTCTTGTTCTGCTAATTTTAACAACTCAAAAACATCTTTACGATCTTGAATTTCATATATATCCATAATCGCAGATAAACCGCTATAGTCTTTGCCCATCCAAGAACCACTCATACCCTCCCATTTATCTGGTAGAGCGTTTAGTAGTACTAGAGTTTGCTGAACTTCTATTGATAAAGTAGAAGGGTCTATAGGTATCTGATTTTCGTCAGGCTCCCAACCCATCTGCTCACACATTAGTAGATACTGTTCTACGTCTACTCCACCTCCGTTAAAAGAACTACGGAGGTAGTCTATTAGTTTTTTGAGTTAGTCTCTACTTTTTTCTTAGAGAATTGCTCAAAATCATTCATAGTATCAGTAACAAACTGGTCAAATATAGTAGAATTTTTAAGTAATTCTAAGGCTTCTTCTATACTATATTCGATATTTTCTTCGGGGTCCATAGAAGAAATGTCAACAGGTAACAATAGAGGTAAGTGTTTACACTTTAAGCCTTTCCAATCGGCAACAGCTTTTTCAGCGTAAGCTTCTAAAAACTTATCACTATCTACTTCTTCTTCACGTTGACGGGTTCTTTTATTGAATTTATATTGTAGGCTTTGGCCTCTAATCTTAACTAAATCTTCTCTGGTTAAGAAACGTAAATTAACCTCAAAACCTTCAATATCCGGGAATTCTACCCATGTTGACGTTTCTTTGGCTATTGCATTTTTAATTTTACTCATGATTTTCCCTCATTTGATTATGGTGAGTGTCTATTCACGTATCTGCTTTCTAAGGTGAGGGGGGACCTTGATTTGCAAGTGAATAGACACTCTCTGGTTAATAGTTAATGTTCCCCCTCAGAAACATCGTTAGTTTAAGTACTAAGCTTTAGCAGCGAAGATTGTAACCTCTCCACCATCGCCTTTACTTGCAGTCGGTTCTTGTCCTACAAAATTAACACTTAGTGAGATAACATCCTCAACAGCTAGTGTAGGGAATTCAAACTGACATGCATCTAATTGAAAAGCCATATAGGGAGCAGTAGCGCCGCCAATAATTAAGTTTGCATTAGAAGTTACAGCAGATGAAGTTCTAGTATCATTAGCAATATTACGTAGGAACGTAGCTGACTCAGTATCACCGGAACGTAGATACATAGTAGCAGAACCAGTTACGGCACGAGTACCAGTAAACTGACCGATAGGTTGGTTAAGTGATGCTAGTTCTTCTGGAGTTAAGTAAGTAACATTATTATTGTAGTCAAAGCTTAGAGCAGTAACTGGGAAGGTGTACTTAACATCAGATCCACCTGCAGTTGGTTTATGATGGAATTCGATAGAACTTAAGCGGTTTTTAATGAAAGAGTTAGTACCAGAAACACCCGCTACATTCATAGTAGCAAAAGGGTGATAGCTGGAAGGAGCAGAAGTATTAACTGAGCTTGAGTTAGCTAATACGGTACTACCGCTATTTAGTATGCCACCAAATACAGAAATAGCATTATTGCGCGGAGTTCCTGAAAGTTCAGTTAGTGTAGTACCAAAGCCGGTCCATGTAGTAGTAGCAATTTCTTCAATACCTGCGTCAACAGCAGCGCCATTAACAGTAGAAGCTTGTACTTGATAAATAACATTATCTAGTTTAAAGTACATATGATTTTCAGGCATAGTAGAGAAGTTAGAGCGAGAAGAGTGTGCTCCTGTAGAAGCTGCAGTAGTAGTTGTAGCTAGTTTACCTCCGCTAGTCCATATAGACTGATCAGCAGTGCCTGAAGTAGGTTTAGTGTTAGAAGTAAGTGACTGCCACATAAACCAGTCAGCTACGGGCTTAACGTTGCCTGTTTTGTTTGTTGCAGCTGTTGTCCCATTAGCTGCAGCACCTGTTTGTACACCCGTAGGTCTTACGTATACTTGTAAGTTCCAGTCAACAGGGTTAATTGCGGTATTAAATCTTTGCTGCGAGCGATCAGGACTAGTTCCAGATTCTAAGCTGGTTATGTCCTGAGTAGCGGCAGATGATGACACAGCAAACCCAGCAAGCACTTCTAGCTTCCAGGTGTTTTGAGGTGTCATAGTGGTAACAGCTGCTCCTCCGTTTAAATCAACGGAAGAGAAGAATACCTCGGAATTTCTTTGTAGATTAAGAGATGCCATATTTTTTTCTCCTTAGTTTTCTAGTCTATAGACTATTGATAATTCAATTTCTGCTATACCGTATGGTATAGCCAATCCCTCATCCATAGTAATATTATCTATTGTTATATCTAATATGCCTTTATCAGGATTGTCGCCTAATGCGTATATAATGTGTTCGACGTCTTGAACAAGATTATCAGATATATTTTGTGAATTATCTTCTCCATATACGTATCCCCTTATAATAACGTCTAACGTAGCTACCGTCAAATTTTCTGATTGAAAATCTCGGATTTCGGTCCCCGCAGAGACATACAAGGCAGGAAAGTCGTTAACTTCATCTAGAAATTTAATTTTACGAAATACATTATCAAAAAGATTTAATGCAAAAGTATAGTTACTATCATAAGGAGAAACGCCCCCATCAATCTCTTTTAATCTAGTTACTAAAAATTGGATTATCTCTGTTCTTCTATTTACAGGCATTAGGCCATCCTTTGTATGTTAAATTGTCTTGCGTATACTTTTTGAGCTACTTCTCGTATACTGCGGGTTATTTGTTGTTCAGGATCATAACCATATTTCTCTAAATGGCTATATAAAGGTAGATAGTAAAAACTTATTAAGTTATTTCTATAATTTGGAACAACTCTCACACTACCTCTGAATCTTCCAGAACGCTCTGTTAGATTAGGTTTAATAGGTGGACCACCTTTTCTCATAGTTTTCTGTAGTTGATTTTGTACTAAAGCTGTCCACTGTACACCTGAAATAAATCCTTGAGTCTTGGTAGCTTGTTTCTTTTGTAGTTTAGGTTTTTTTATCTTAGCTATGCCGCGTGATATAATAGCAGATCCTGCAATATATGCAAGAGCATGATTAAAGCCCATACTCTTTAGCCATTTCTGTACCTCTCCCGCAGTAATACCGGAAGGTAGAGTAGCCATTTCCGATAAAGCTTTAAGTACTGTAGTACCTAATTCTCCGTCTAGTTGTTTTATAACTACTCTATTCATATCATTTAAAGCTTTAGTTATAGTAGACCCTGTAAAGTATAAGTTTAGCTGTATTGTTTCAACAGTCTCATCATCAGCAAGCTTAATTAATATTTTCATTTTGCCTGCAGCTACGCATTTTTTTATTTGAGGCCAAGTAAACTTAATAGTTCTATTCTGTAATACTCCTCTGAATTGTACAGGTATATCAATTGCACTAGCTTTAGTTATTAAGCTATTTTTTATAGCTCTAGCAGCAGGACTTCTACCATCTAATATTCTTAGTAGTTCTCTTGGATTATTAGCATTTGTTCTTAAATTTCTTACTAGTCTAGTAGTTCTAACTTCTTTAGTTTCTGCTTCTGGTTCACCACTTGATAGGTTAAACCCAGTAAGTAGCTCTTGTTTACCTGTTTTTAAGGTAATACCACTACCCCCAGCTAGTCCAACTCTGCTTTTTCTGACTACGCCTGTGTCAGTTTCTTTAGTTGCTACAAGTTTTTGCTCTCTAAACTCTTCTGAACCATCTATATTTATAAAAAAATCAGGATAAAATCCACCTTTACCTGCACTAATTTGACCTCCTCCCAGCTCTTTAACAATAGCTAGCTCTATCTGGGAGTTTAGTCTACCTGCTAAAGAAGTTAGTACACCTTTATACTTACTATCTATTCTAGAAGCCCTATATAATTGTTGAGAAGTTTTAAGGGCCTTAGACAAAGCTAAAGGCCCTTTAGTTGTTACGTTTAGCTTAGGATCTGAACTAGTTACTTTACTAATAATAGTAGAGTTAACAAGAGGGTAGGCTTTCGCCATTACATAATAATCCTATACATATCTAAAATACGTTTTATGTGGGGAGGAAAACTAGAAGCTAAAGGATACTTATCACCACTTTCTCCTTCAAAAGTAAAACCTTTTTTATCCTGATCTTGTTTATACACTAGTTTTATAAAATCTAAAGTAGCCATTTGAATATCTAAAGGTACAGTATTATTTTCGTAACCCGCACGGTAAGAAACTTTTATGCCACTAGGATATCCTTGAAATACTGCAGGACCTAATAGGGTCATAGATGGGAAGCTTCTTTGTACGCCACCTTTTACAGCTGCAGAAGAATTGGTTTCTCTAATTATCTCTCCATGATCTCTACTGAAGGTATAGTCATTAATAGCTCCATGTACGTCAATAATAGAAGTGTCGCCTTGTTTACCGTCAAAATGTAGTAGTAATACTGTATCATCATCAGGTCTAGATCTGTTTGATGGAGGAGTAAAATTAGAAGCTCCGTACACAGCTTTATTAGTAACTTTCATATCGTCTATGTACCCTTTAAAGGTAGTACCTATTTGCACATTACTAGTAAAAGTTAAGTTAGCTTCACTATAGCTAGCATCTGCTATAACATTACCGTTATAGTGCATATACAGTTTTTCATCATCTAGCTTACGGGATACAGCGATATGCGCCCACTTGCGCTTAGAAAATTGTTGTGCTTCAATAGAAGTATTTGCACCTCGCACTACAGTAGCTGTACCTTCTACATTTGCTTCAAAAGCTAGCCCATACTGATTAGAAGTACTGAACTTCATATAGTTACTGGCATCGGTATTTATAGCAAAAACTACATTATCTTGAATAGTGTTCTCATCTATCCTAACAAAAGTTTCAATAGTAAAGTCGCCTTCGTACATTTTTAAGTTATCAGGCACAGAGTTTGATACTACATAGTTAGAGCTATTAAGTTCTAAACTTGCTGTTCCAAAGTTTTTTATGCGGGTAGTTAAGCTAGCTCCTACAGCTGCAAAGTCTATACCACTAGCGTCAGCACTAACTACAGGAGTACCTATAGTTGTTGAATCATTTAGTATTTGGTGTTCGGAGCCGTTAAATTCTGTTATTTGGTATACATTATTTAAAGGTAATCTACTTGTAAATAAGGAGGCTTTACCTCCATCAAAAATCTCTACATAATCGTTAGCTAGTAATTCTTGTCCGATATAGTGTTCAACTACTCCAGTAGCATAGGAAATAATATTAGCTAGTCTAGCATCTTGAACAGTACTAGATATACTAAGATAGTCTTTGACCTGTGCTAAACCAATATATGTATATGTGCCTAAATCTTCTTCAAAACGTTCTGTCATATTTCCCTGCCTTAATATCAAATAAGGGGAGGCGTTTGACCGCCTCCCCCTGTAGTCTCAACGATGTCAAGTATAAATTAACCTGCTTTAACGTTAACAGCGTAAGCATACTTAGCAGAACTAAGAGCAGCTGAGGCAACAGTTGTAAGCGCATGGAAGTCAAAACGAGTTGACATATACATTGCAGTTACTTGCTGGCGTGGTTCGTACTCAGATTCAATCTCAATACCGCGACGTTCAGCAATCATGAAGCCAGGCTTATACATTAAACAACCAATTTCGTTATTCTGTGTACCAACATTGTCCATGAACTCAGATACTACGATAGGAATACCGTATACCGCGCCTACAGAACCTGTTAGGTAAGTAGCGTTAGGACCGAATTTATCAACAGTCTGGAAATCAGAAGTTGTTACTAGGTTGTTATAACCTTGGATAGATGTAACATACACTAGGTCATTACCTAGTTGTAGACCATATTTACCCATTGCTGTACGAGCAGCAGCGATATCTGAAGGATCAGCTTTATCGTTTGCAGAACCTGTAGCAACATCTAGAGAAGCAGCGCGAGCTAGAGCAGCAACACCTTTGATTACAGAAGCGTAACCAACACCAACAGTAATTGCATTGGTTGGGGAAGCAGTAAAGCCTGTTAGAGCACCAGTACCACGTAGAATAGATTTATCAATAGCACGAGCTAAACGACGAGTCGCAGCAGCACGTAAGAAATCTAGAAGTGGTAGTACTGTATCTTCTTCTTCATCTTTGGCTAAGTGTGTTGTAGCCATAAATTTGTGTGGGGTAAAGTCCACAGAAGAGATAGTGTTTTGATTAGAAGTTGGTACGTTTGTAACGTCTCCAACACCAGTAGCATAAGTACCGGATTTGAACATCGCTACATCACCATCTGTATCTTCATCAGCAACTGGTACGCGGAAGTTCTTAGCGTCTACTGGTAGACGGTTAAACATAGGTGCGATAACTAGCTGTTGTTCCATTTCTGTATAGATGTTGGAAGAAAAGTTAGATAAGAATTGATCTACATTTGTAACTGCTTTCATGCGTTGACCAAATTTGGTATCAAATACGTCACGCTTGTTTAGCATTTTAGAAAGAAGAACAGCGTTAGCCATATCTTTTTCTGAGAATTGAGCCTGACGGTTCTGGTTCTCTTGATATAGCATTTTGCTATTCTGTAATGCTTTGATCTCATCTTTGTGCTTTGAGATCTCAAACTGTAGTTCTTTTAACTCAGCTTGGTCTGCTTTTGAAGAGTAACCTTGTAGGTCCTCTGCATTTGCATTTTTAGTAATTGCTTCACCAGTTTTTTCAACCAGATTTGCAACTCTAGGCTCAGAAACAGTGTTAACTGTTTTTGTGGTTTCGACTTCTACAGATTTAGTTGCCTCTGTAAGGTCGATTGTTTCTACGACTTGATCAGCCATGGTGTCGTTCTCCTTTGTTGAATCTTCGTGAAGCTCTTTGATTTCAATAGCGTCTTCACTAGTATTTTCTTTATTAAGTTCAGTTTTAGTGATTTGGGAAATTTCTTCTGCATTCACATTAAGTACATTATCACAATCTTTGCCTTCTGCGTCAATCTCTAAAAATTTAAATATTGGGTTTTGGGCAGTTGCGATATTAAGGACCTTATACATTTTTTCTTGGTAATTTACTAGGTCCCCATTTTGAAGTTCTGCAGTGTCTGCAGATAGTAGATTAGTAAAAGGTATTACTTCATTCGGGTCACGAACTTCGAAATGCTCTTCCTCATCTTCTTTTTCGACTTCAATTTCTGAAGTAATATCTACAGATTTAATTTCTGCTTCTACTTCTTCTGAATTAGTAGCTTCTATGGTAGTATCTTTAGTTTTATCTTCTGAGGTTACTTCCTCTTCAGCTTTAACTTCTACCTCAAAACTAGCTTCATCAGCTTTTAGCTCAGTAGTATCAACTTCGTCTGTTTTTACTTCTTCAACTATATCTTGTTTTGATGTATTCATTGCTTCCTCCTCTGTTGGAGATAAAGGCCTTTCATTAGTAGAAAGATCTTCCTCCATATCATGAATTGGCACGCCTACCATAGTAATATCGTGTGTATGCCCTTCGGCTTCTAATAATATACCATTTACAATTTTATGAGCGTGATTAGTCATATGCGATGCGTAGGTTGTTACACCGTTACCAGTTTCGTCAACTTCGACAGTATGATAATGACCAGCAGTCATATCAGTTATACCGGCTTTAATCTTACGCATTGCTTTTTGATCTTCTTGATCAGTTTCTTTAAATTCTTTTACAAATTTAGAGTAGTCATCGTCCGAGTCAAAACCCTTACGAATACTAAATAGAGAATCTTGGTTGCAAGGTACACTTACAACAGATATCTCTAATAATTCTACTTCAGTAATAGTCATAGAATCATCATTTCGATTATATTTGCCGTCTTTTACTCGGAAACCTACACTAAAGCTTTTTAAAGCTCCATCATTTATAAGTGTTTGTATCCCGTGAATTTTTTCAGCAGCTTCACTCACGGCACCTTCTACATAAATACCTTTTTTATCAACAACAATCTTTTCTATACGCCCAATGGGACATTCATGTTTATGCTGATAAAGCATTACTGGATTTTTTCTGTAATTCTCTACACCTTTAGCCCATGCTTCAGCGGTAACAACGTCACCTGCACGGTCTTTAGTAATAGTATTAGCATATCCAGCAATCTTTAGAGACTTACTGCCTCTTTTATAGGATTTAGCTTCGAAGGAGCTGTTTAAATAAAATGTTTTATTTGTCATTAATCACTTCCTTGATCACTAGTAGTATCATCTACTGGTCTACCACCTTGGGACGCATCAGTAGCACTACCCGTTATGTTTTGTGGTACTCTTATATTATCATTTCCTTCAAGTTTTGCAAATCTTAATCCTTCACGAGCCTCATTCGGGGTTATGATTCCTGTATTTACCAGAGTAGAGTAGTACAAAGCCTGAGTTCTGTTATCAGGCTGAAGTGCGGGCACTGATAACTTGTCTGGTCGGATGTCAACTCCAGAGTTAAAGAAGTGAGAAAAAGCACTACAAAACTGACTTAGCATAGGTAGGATAGTATGTAAATAAAATAATTTTTGGTTAGCGTCAATATTTGCGTTATTACCAGATTTTAGTAATACATAAGGAACACCTAATGCTTTAGACATATCTTGCTGTATACGTTCAATAGAATCTTCAAAGTCTAGTTGATCGAAGTTAACGGTGGAAAACTTATCAATTTTTAAACCACCATCAAGTATAGCGGGATTTCTAGCACCATCAAATATAGTTGTATAAGTAGATCTCCAAGCTTCTAGCAAGCGCTCTTTAACTCTTTTAGAAAGTATGTTATCAGTAGTAAGAACAAATCCTGGAACAGCATTATTTTTAAAAAACTGTCTTTGAAAGTTAATCATATAGTAGTACAGCTCAATTAATCTAATAATAGACTTAATCTTAGATACTCCTCTAAATATAGACTCATCATTCTCAGCCATAATATGAATTATCTCATGAGCTTCAAACCTAATTGCATCAGACTTACGAGTATGTTTACCGTATCCAAATAAATCTGAGCTACGTTGATTAGATACTAAGTAGTTGTAGTGTGATACAAAAGTTTTAGGATCTGGTACTACTTCTACATCATTTGCAGGAAGTACATATAGATCATTACCATCATAATAAAAGAAAGCATTACCATCTAGCATAAAATCTAAAAATGCTCTTCTAAATAAGCGTACTCTATCCTCAAAAGGATTAGGTTTTAGGTTAAGTATTTTATTTACTTTTTTTGCAGGGCCTGTACCCTCAACTATAAAAGGAATCTCTGCACAAGCATTTACAACAAGGTCTATAGCTCTATGAACTATTTCAATTTCTCTATAAGCTTGTTCGTATTCTACAATATTATCAGGACTAGCAAAAGGCTCTAAAGACGCTATAGACGCCTGAGCAGGATTAAGTTTTTCTGATAACCATTGTCTCCATTGAGGTGTTTCTTTAATTGCCATGTTTCGCCTTCTGAATGTCTAACCAAGTCTTTATCTTAGGTACTAGGTGATTAGAATATTTCTGTCCATATAAGTTATGTAACTGTTTATGATGCTTACCGCATAAAGTAAATAAGTTGTCATGTCCTAGGTCACTCTTACAATCTTCTGCAAAAATAACTCGTAGTTCTTTAATAACATCTACATCATCTATATGTCTTACGTTATTATTAGTACACCACTTTTCAAATAATTGACTTACACTATATAAATGGTGTAGCTCTAAATTGTCAGTAGCCTTACATATATAACATTCATCACGTAGTTTATAATCTTTTTTTATATAATCTCTTATATATTTTACAGGAAATCTTTTTAGTTTATTCATGATAATGCATTTTTGGAATCTGTCCAACCTATATTTTTAAAGTTTTGCAAAACATTCCATCTCTTTATAAAATGAGAGGGGTCTTTATTTAAACCTACGTCACCTTCTGGTAAGTTCAAAACTTTTCCAGATACTGTACTTAGATTATTTATCTTACACTTATTCTTAACCAGATAGCTAACAATAATATCATCTCCACGCTCAGGATAGCCTATAGCTAGTAGGTCTTTTTTTACTAGATCAAGAGCTGCTTGTTTAATAAGTACTACTGATCCTACTAAAAAATCTACAATAGAATCCGTACACCAGTGATCATTTAAATCAGAGTATGAATTAGAAGAAGATACCCCTGACTTACCGTAAACTCCTATCATAGGTTTATTTTTTTTATACATAGTTTTAATAGTATCTATAGAAGGTAATAAATCATCATCTAATACTAGTTTATAAGGTTCATTATACTCATAACAGCGTATCCATCTTTCCATACATTTATAATTAGTATCATTATTTATAACATCTATAGTACCTCCCATTACGGGAAAAGGGTTAGAAGGATTGTTATTTATAACAGTTATAGGAAATTTATCTTTATAAGCAGCTATAATCTTGTTAACATTGTCAGGTCTTTTATAATTAAGTACCATAATCCTAAGCATAGATAGAAATACCGTTAGTCTTGTGATGAGTATATAAAGCATACCTAACTGCGTCACAAGGATGAGACGCCCAGTTATGTACTGGTTTAGGTATATCAGTATTAGGGTTCCAAGAGTAAGCAGCTATAGCAGAAAAAGTATGAGTAGCGCCCTCTATATCAAAATACAAATTATCATTCTCTACTAAAGATTGTACAAAACTTATACCGTCGTTTACTGATTTAATTGCGTTCTCACAGTAAATATCATAATCGTAAGCAAAGTCAGCTTTTACTTGTTGTGCGGCTGAGTCTATATAAATACTTTCTATAGCCCATTGATCTACTTTATCACGTATAACACTAGCTAATTCTGAAGTAGTAGACTCTTTAGATATATATTCATCTAATATATAGTATTTATCATCTCTAGAAACGCCTATAACTACAAATACATTCTCATCTCGATAGCCTACGTCTAGCCCTGCTATAACCTCTGAAAAAACAAGCTCTTCACAGTCTATTAGGTGTTTATCTTCATCTATAGCATCAAATATCTGGGATTCAGTAGTAGTCCATTCACATTCGTATTCTTGCATGTACAAAGCTCTAGTCATGGATCTTTTAGCTTCATCAACATCTTTTGAAGATAGCATAGGATTAGCTCTCCAAGTAAATTTAGCAGAACCCCACTCATCAAACTCAGCATCTTCTCCTCGTAAGAAATAACTATATAAATAGTTAGCCTTGCCTCGTGGGGTGGAGATCCATAAGCATCTAGAATCTTTAAAGGTGGATAGTGCAGGACGTAAATCTCTAGTAAAGTACTCATCGTTAGGTATAATAGCAGCTTCATCTACTATAAGTAGGTTAGCAGCGCGTCCAACTAAAGAGTCTCTATTATTAGCAGATAAAAGTCTAAATATAGAGCCATTAACTAGCTTTACTACTTTATCTTTTTGATTAAACTTATCTACTTCAAGTTCCATCTGTTTAATTAGGTCAGTTACATAGTCCCAAATAATAGAAGATAGTGAGAAGTTTGGAGCTACTACCATTACTTGCTGTCCTGGCTCAAGTAATTTAGCGAAAGCTAATATAGCTGCACCATAAGATTTTCCAGTACGTCGCCCAGCTATATGAACAAAAAAACGATTCTCATTAAGCCCGTCTATCATAGCTTGCTGAGATTCGTTAAATTCTGTAGGTACGGGTAGCTTAGATAGTAGCTTATCTATAGGAAGCCTGAAAAAACTCATTTTATAAAGTAATCAGAAATCATTAAGAAGTAACCACTTATAGCAGCTACTGCTCCTCCTAACCATAGTAATGTTTTAATAGAGGTTCGCCCTTGTGTAGCTAAGCTACGTAAACTAGACACGCAAGCGTGTAGCTCATCCATTTGTTTGTTCATGTCATCTAAACTTTTTGATATATGTTTATACCGTTCTTCACAAACAGCTTCATGAGCAGATATTTCTGTACCGTTCCTAGTACTTCTCTCATGTAGTTTATCAAGTTCGCTTCTAACTTGGTCTAGCTCTCGTTCTTCTACCATAATTAAATCTTAATTATAAAGTTAGTAATTTCAAAAGGCAACGCAGTAGCTGCAGTATGATTAGCTACTGTTAGTGCTGGTACTGTTAGTGCGGGTACTGTTAGTCCCGGTACAGATAGCCCCGGTACAGATAGTGCTGGAACAGCTAGTGCTGGAACAGAGTGCGTATGATTACCCGTAGTCATAGTAGGAATGGTTAGTGCTGGAATAGATAATCCTGGAACAGATAAGGAAACAGATAATAATCCTGGAACAGATAGACCTGCGACAGACAAGGCGGGAATAGAGTGTGAGTGTGCAGCAGTGTTTACAGAAGTAACTACAGCAGTTAAAGAGGAGTCTTTAGCAGATGCAGCAACGTTACCCGTTCCTACATTAAGAGCTTGAGTAGCCGCAGCAGTAGTGCCTGTACCTGTATTACCTGCTCCAGTAGTAGCTGTACCACTAGTACCCGTACCTGTGTTACCTGTACCCGTTGTACCCGTACCTGTATTATAAGTAGATGCTGCTATAGTAGCAGTAGAATTACCGCTAGTACCAGTGCCTGTGTTACCGGTACCTGTGTTAGCTGTACCAGTTGTACCCGTACCACTAGTACCCGTACCTGTGTTAGAAGCGCCAGTTTGAACTCCCGATATAGCGGCAGAAGTAAGTACACCACTAGCAGCAGCAGCGCTGCCTGTAGCACCTACAGTACCATTATTAGAACCTTTACCGAGAGGAAGTCTATCTGCTAAATTAGGAGTGTTAAAAGTACTAGATCCATCACCTACTCCAAAAGCAGTACCTACAATTGCAAATAATCTTGCGTAAGTTGTCCTACTAACAGCAGCAGCATCGCATAGTAGCCAACCAATAGGGGCAGAAGCGCCCCCATAAGCAACTATAGTGCCAGCAGGTACTACTTCGTAACCTCCAGCAGTGGCGCCATCATGAATTCTTAGGCCTTTAGAGCCCTTGTCTATAGATACCTCACCATCAGCACCTGTAAATGAGTTATTTTGGGCTGTTGTGCCTCTTCTGAATTGTAGCTGTGTAGCCATTAGTTACTCCTTAAAAATTTATTAGTTTAGAATGATCCAAGGTCGAAAGTACCACCTACTACCATATTACCACCAACTATTACATTACCTGTGCTAGTACCATTACCAACAGTAACAGTAGCGTTAGCTTGTATTTCTAATTTAGCAGTTGCATCTAAACCAAGACCACCCATGTATGTTGAAACTTTTTGTGTCATATCATCCCTTATACCATATTAAAATTACTTAGTCAATGTATTTATCATAGTGTACCTAAATCTAAGGTAGCTCCTGCTAGGCTGGCTTGCTTAGCATTTAGTTGAGTTTGTATAGCACTAGACACACCATCTAAGTAACCTACCTCTGTAGCAGTAACATCAGATACAGCTACTTTGCCAGAACCGTCTGATACTATAGCTCTTGACGTTGCTAGATTACCAGTAGTAATAGTGGAAACAGCTCCAGCTATGTTAGCAGTTCTTCTAGCTTCTACAGCAGCATCTCCACTGTTAGAGTCAGTAGTAGAAATCTTAGTATTTAGTTGGGTCTGAACAGAGCTAGTTGCATCTAAGTAACCTAAAACAGTACTAGTAACGCTAGAAGCAGCTACTTTACCTGACCCATCTGATACTAGAGCTTTTGACGCTGTTAAGTTACCAGTAGTAATAGTAGATACTGCTCCAGCAATGTTAGCAGCTCGTCTAGCTTCTATAGCAGTAGCTTCAGTAGTTAAAGTGCTTACGTTAGCTGTTATAGCGGTATTTAAATCGGCACCGTTATAAGATATAGTAGAAGCACTAAAGGCTCCTACAACTAAGTTAGCAGCCCCTGTAGGAGCAATAACTGTGTTACTTTCAGGGTCTCTAGTCTCTGACAGAGTAAAAGACTTAGTAGATTCATCATAGTATATAGCAGCATTACCTGAAGTACCTCGATTTAAGAATATACCTACATCGCTGCTGGGGGTACCTGTAACAGCATTAGCAAGCATTATAAATCTATCTTGTATTACTTTATTAGTTGAGTTAATAGTAGTAGTCAAACCATTAACTGTTAAGTTACCTGTAATTACTAAGTCATGTCCAGCAGTTACTAGTCCTGAGAAAGTAGGAGAAGCTAAAGGAGCTTTTGCATCTATTTGGGTCTGAATAGAGCTAGTAGCATCTAAGTACCCTAAAGTAGTAGTAGTAACGCTAGAAACAGCTATTTTACCAGAACTATCGGATACTAAAGCTTTAGCAGTTCCTAAGTTACTGGTTGTGACTGTAGATATAGCACCTGCTATATTAGCAGCTCTTCTAGCTTCTACAGCAGTAGCAGCTGTATCTTGTAAAGTTACGTTAGCAGCTCTTCTAGTCTCTACAGCAGCAGTAGCTGTATCTTGTAAGGTTACGTTAGCTGCTCTTCTAGTTTCTATAGCATTAGCATCTGTAGTAGAAATCTTAGTATTTAGTTGAGTTTGAACAGAGCTAGTAGCATCTAAGTATCCTAGAACAGTGCTAGTAACGCTAGAAGCAGCTACTTTACCTGATCCGTCTGATACTAGAGCTTTTGACGCTGTTAAGTTACCAGTAGTAATAGTAGAAACAGCTCCAGCTATGTTAGCTACTCTTCTAGCTTCTACTCCCGCAGAGCTAGTAGTAACAGATGCTACATTATCTTGTACTATGTCTACATTAGCATATATCTGTACCCCTAAAGCTGTTAACTGAGAAGTTACATCTACGTTTTTAATGCCAAGTGCTAGGGCAGCTGCATTAGAAGAAGTAGAAGTTGCATTAGTAGCTCTTCTAGTCTCTACAGCAGCAGTAGCTGTATCTTGTAAAGTTACGTTAGCTACTCTTCTAGTCTCCACAGCAGCAGTAGCTGTATCTTGTAAAGTTACGTTAGCAGCTCGTCTAGCTTCTACAGCCGTTGTAGCTGTATCTTGTAAAGTTACGTTAGCTGTTCTTCTAGCTTCTATAGCAGTAGCTTCAGTTACTCCTGCAGCTACATTAGTTTGTACTATGTTTAGATTAGCTGTTATATTAGTGTAAGTAGCGAAATCATTTGCGGAGGCAAAAGAGCGTAAACTTACAATAGTTACTTTCTTAGTAGCATCACTACCTACGTCAACGATGGGTAGTACATCGTTTTCTGCTAAGTCAACTGCGGCCAGTTCTGTGAGTTCGGTAATTTTTACGTTTGCCATTAGGGGTTACTCCTGTAGATCTATTTTTTATATTGTGTCACTAATTCTGTACATTGTCAAAACTGAATTTAAAATATATACACTTTTAGGCTGCGATGTAAACATCTTGTAGCATAAGAACATCGCCATTTTCAGTAATTAAGGTGTTAGCATCTTGAGTTAACAAGTTCTTTTTCTCAAGCTCATAAGGCGGCTCAAACGCACTAGTAGTTAAAATTTGATTAGTTAAGAAGTCATTACCGTCTTGAGTACGAAGTTCTATACCATACTGAGTTACCAGCTTGGCTTGGGCAGCTATAACTAGTTCATTTTGTTGTAGAGTTAAATCTTGACCCTCTTGAGTAGCAAGTACATCTCCATCTTGTGTAAGTAGTAGATTAAAGATGAATGGAGTATCTTCTTGTATAGATCTACCGTCTTGAGTATATAGAGCTTCTCCATCTTGTGTGAGAATATCTCTATCACCAAAGAACTCTCCACCACCTTCTCTATACTGCTGGGTTGTAAATATATCATCGTATTGGGTTAGTAAGATATTTTGACCATCTTCAGTTCTAAAGAAACTTGAAATATCTGGCTTAGTAGTAGGTATATTTGATTCGTTAGCTAAGAATAGATAACCATTTTGAGCAGTAAGCTGATCTAGATTCTCAGCAAGTATAAAGTCATTAGCATTGATAATAATAACTTCTTGTTGAGTTCCTAAGAACCTACTATCTTGTGCTTGTAGTAAATCACCGTCTTCAGTTAGTATGTGATATATATCATCAGGCTTGATTGTATCTGAATCAGACTGGTTAGCTAGAACTAGCCAGCCATTCTCAGCAATGATAAACTCATCAGCTTGCGTTAATAGCAGATCAGCTGGGAAAGCAGCAGTAGCTACTGTTCTCTTCATTGCAGATAACGAAAGTAGGAGTCTAGATACTCCTAGTGCCATCTTATGAGCGCTCGCTTATGTGTAATACTCCACTTGCTGTTGCACCAATAACGGCTACATATTTTGCTGTTTCACGAGCGTCAAATTCAGAGCCTAGAGCTACATCAAATAAAAATCCTCCAGGTATGAAGTGAGAATTAGTTTTATTAGCTTGAACTGCAGCATCTCCTAGCTCTACATAATAGTCATCAGTAGAGAAAAGAGTAACTACACGAATTGAGTCTTCTAAAACAGTAGACATGCTAGAAGAACTAGAGTTGAAGTTAAGATTTTGACCACCTTGAGGCTGCAATCCGAGTAGTGGGATCGGCTCGTTAGCGTCATCTTTTGCCATTTTACTCATTGTATTGTCCTTTATAGTTCGGGCGAAGCCCGCCGCGAATTTTTTATATGTCTACGTAAGAACAAACTGTTTGTTAGCAAGTCCTTGCTCTAGGTACCATTTATTAGTGTGCTGCACTTCATCAACTTCTTGGGCATTGAGTATATCGTACATAATTGCTCTAGTTACATCGTCAGCTTTTAGCAGCCATCGTAATAAGCATAATTTAAAGTATTTATTATTGCCTACCAAATGAACGAACGAATTATTATTTATAGTATCATAGGTAAAAAATGTGTGCAAATGTTTTGTCATAGGTTTTATAGAATTTGTATGTTGAGCAACCCAAAACGTCATTAAGGCTTGTGTTGAGTTTCTTTTAGGGCTTACATCAGCATCAAGCCATGCTTGATAATCTGGATTACGCGTCTCATAACTCAGCTGTTGTTTAGCATAGTTATATAGATCAGTAAAAGCTTGTTTACAGCCATAAAAACAACCTGAATTAGGTCGTAGATGTGGTGTACCAGCTAATTTACCATTATATCTTATACTGAACCAGCTATCGTCCAGTTGTGGATTACCTAAAACAACCACATCAGGGTCTAACCAGCAAATTCTATCATAATCTGATATATCTTGAAAAAGTTTTTGAAATTCATAATAAGCACTGCACGGAGGATACTTTCGAATATCGTCAAAGGTGTGTTCAGCTAGAACAGGAGTAACAGAACAATGATAGTCGTAGCCGTTTTTATCAGCCCAAACACGTACTGAATTTTTTGCTATTTCGAGAGCATTAACATAATCATTAGAGCTAGGTTGATTTTCAAATATTGTTTGATCGCGTATATCACTCTGAACTATGAGTGTTTTCAATCTAATAAATCTTTCATAAGTTTGTCGTAGTTGTTAACTTGAATAGCTACTTGTGGACCTTTCTCAGCAGGTTTAAGCTTGTCCTCAACTTCAGCAAGATGCTTCATCCAATCAAGAAGATCTTTCTTTGAATAGATACCTGTTTCCATAGCTTCTTCAAGCTTTTGATCTATCACTTGATTTATAAGAGATATACGCTTTACACGATTTAGATATCCTTGAGTAGCAAACACTGAATCTACGTAGTTTTTAACTTCTTTTTTATCTAGTGTAGAAGTTACTCTATCTGTTGATATACCGTACTCATCCGCAATAACTTCAATAGACTTACCAGAAAGGTAATCATTAGCTATTGCAAGAATTACAGGATCAAGAGGTGATGTTTGTAGTGTACGGTTTAGTGCTTCTACTGTAGTGGTCGGGCTGTGAATTTCATTAGCCATTAATTTGTTCTTTCATTAATAATGCGCATCATTGTACGACTAGCAGTTGTAGTAAACCATCTTGGAACAAAAGCATGAATAATTAGCACAAGAACTAGATATTGCAGTTCAACTGCAATCTTAAGTGCT
>Ga0209830_10001607_pt1 | contig 19535 bp, 7 predicted proteins | sample ArcticOcean_MG_C_12_FD_187439 | JGI IMG/M metagenome (GOLD analysis project Ga0209830, IMG submission 187439) | Marine microbial communities from western Arctic Ocean - ArcticOcean_MG_CB8_130 (SPAdes) (version 2) | ecosystem: Environmental > Aquatic > Marine > Oceanic | place: Arctic Ocean...
AGTTCGGGAAGACCATGAAAGTGAAGGTTGGGGAGAAAGTCATGGGTAGTTTTATAGGAAGTAGTGATAGTAGTAGTAGAAATAGTAGAAGTCATGAAAATAATGATAATAATAATAATAATAATAGCGAAGAAGGAGAAGAAAAAAGAGTAGTCGTAAATAAGGAAGACGAAGAAGACGCGTCTGCGTTGGGTACGTGCGTTCCAATCGAGCATACTGAGTATTGGGGAGCGGTCGTTTTAGATGGGAATAATCACAAAACGGATACTGCTGGGCAATGCTGCGACGCTTGCAGAAATCTTAACAGAGCTGGTGGGAACAGATGTAACGTATGGGTGTATAATCCTCAATCGAAAGCGTGTTGGTTGAAGTTTGAAAAGAACATTAAAACCATGAAACCGGCGAATCAAGGACCGCACATTCCTTGGATTGCTGGGACGTTTACGGATTTGAAGCAACCGAAACCGCCTACGCACGTACCGGCGACTGGGAAGAAGTTTGAAGATTTACCAAGGTGCTTACATGGCGTCATGACATCGAGTGGAAACGTATACATGAATTGGCAATCTAGAATTATGTATCAAACTTGGCAAAACCACGCTTCGCAACCAGGATCGATTTTGAAATCATTCACGAGAATTTTACACAAAGGAAAAGACGATGAGTTAATGAAAGAAATCCCAACGATGCGCTTTGAACCTATTCAAACGCATTGCGATACGTGGTGCGATTACCCAGTCGCGGATAGGTCTGACGCGATCGCGCGTTGGTCGCAAACTGCAGATTCTGAGACGTGCTCGCACATAATCATGCTCGAGACCGATCACGTTATTGTAAAATCGCCTCCAGAATCAATTTTGCTTCCACCAGGTAAAGCGTACGGGTTCGAATTTACTTATATCAACGTCAACCATCCGACAATGCGTTCTCATTTTAAGGAAGAATACGGCGATCGATCGAAACCGCCAATTCCAAGAACGGGGAATTCGCCGACCGTAATCACTGCAACTGATTTACGAAAAGTCGCCCCAAAATGGGCCGAATACGTCGAAAGAACCGAAAAACCGGACGACGTGAAAAAATCTTTGGGATGGTTACGCGACATGTACGCATACGACTTAGCCGCGTACGTCAGCGGAGTAGAACATATATACTACGGCGCCGGGAAACCAGAATCGATCATGGCGCAACCACCGGCGGATGAAAACCTAGGCGGCGCATTCATCCTACATTACACGTGGGGCCCTGAAATCTACGACGAAACTGGTACGAACATGATTTGGAAATTCGATAAACGCGCATACGGCGGTGGTCAATACCAACGCGGCCCTTACGAGCTCATAAAACTCGAAAATCCACCGCAGTGGCGCCAAGGATTGAAACTTCAAACGTTCTTCCATCCAAGAGAGATCAGTGAATCGAAACATGCTTTGATTCAAATGTTAATCACTGAAATCAACGGCGCTATCGATAAGCTCCCGAGGGTCCCTAAAGGACATTCTTCGCTAGAGGAAGCGCAGTTATGGGCCTCGAATTAGTTCGTCGCGTTGTAAACGTATTCAACCGCTCCCAACGACGCGCTCAATTTTTCTTTTTACTCTCTCTCTCTCTCTCTCTCTCCTATAGTAAATATCTTCTCGCGTTGTAGACGTATTGAACCCGCTCTGGACGACGCGCTCAATTTTTCTGTTTCCCCACACTTTAAAAAAACAAGCCAGCATCACATCAGCAAGTCATAAAAACAATAATAACTAACTGTCCAAAGTAAACATGCCATCGCGTTTTATGTCAATTAACACGAGAACGAAAAACAGGATTTCGAATAAATGAGAGACCTTCAGCGAAACTGCTTCCTCAGAATCCCTTCTTTGAAGAAACGAATCGCTTTAAGGTTCGTTAAGGCCGCTTTGTTCGTTTCGCTCTTTTTTCTTGCGTTTGATGGATTCGTTTGGTCCAGCAGGAAGATTTCAAAAGAGTTCGATTTAGGTATCAACAACGGTGATAACGATCGGCAGTTTACGATTTCTCCTGGAAACGATGACGACGATGATGATCAGAGCGAGCAAGATTGGGGTGGTGATCATGATTTAGGGTTTTTTCATGGTACACGTACTAACGTCCATATAGACGATGAAGAAGAGCAAGATTTTGAGAAACGGCCTGATGAGCGCGAGAAGGAGGATGTGATGAAAAAAGATGAAAAGCCATACTTTGCGTTGAAGGAATCGATCGTACCGTTAAACGCGGATAAAGGGTTTTGTGTAGGAGCGCCTGGAGCGTGGTTTCCTAGAGAACATTTAAGTACGCGTTTGAAAGAAGCGAAGAAGGTTTGGGACGACGAGACGAAGTTTTGTACGTCGTCTTTATCGATCGAAGGAAGAAGAAGAAGAAGAAGACGAACGCTTCTTGGGTTTTCAGAGGAGCAATGCGACGTAACTTGTAGGAGTTTGAAAAGAGATCATCCAGAGCTTTTAGTTGACCCACGGAGGAAAATGGCCAGGGAAGATTTAGCCGCGTGTTTAACCACTGATGGAGGTTGTCGAAGCGCTTTTGATGACGATGGGAAGAAAAGATGGGAAGCCGTCGCAAAGTTTGCTATCGAACTACCATCAGTGCAGATGTTGATGAATTATAAACCGAAATGCTTCACCGTGACGAAGGAACGCAAGTGCTCGTACGTCAAAGGAAATAAGGAGACACCAAACGGCGCTGATATTCAATATTTAGATTTCCTGAGACCTGTACAAGACGTGAAATATCGCGCTTTAGGGACGTGTGCAATGGTAGGAAATTCGCCGCACATTTATACAGATGGGTTGACTGACGAAAACGCGTTGAGTATAGATAAACATGATACAGTTTGGAGATTTAACTTAAGATCTGGTTTAGCAAACGAAACGAACGTGCACAAAAAATTCGGCATCACGAAACCGCTCGGTAAAAAAACACATTACAGAATGTTCAATTCAATTCGAGGAAGACAGCTTTCGAGAGAAAGAAACGTTGACGAAAGAATCATCGCTTCGAAAAGAAGAGTAAAAGAGGAATGGTGGTTTTGGTACTCAACTTCGACGTCGTATTTTCAAAAATTGAAGAGGAAGTTTCCACGGGTCACGACGAGAGTTTTAAACCCGTCGAGTGTGAACTATATCGTAGATTGTTATATGCAAATGCGTAACGATTTAATCGAGTTAGGTGCTTTAAACGATTCGGGTAAGAATAAATGCCCAACTTCACTCTCGAGCGGGATTCATTTAGCGTTCATAAGCCATCATATATGTGCTAATGCTATAGATATGTTTGGCGTGAGTTATCACGCGAAGCAAGCGATGAAAGCTGGGTATCAAGGTCATGCTTGGGCTATTGACGTTCGAATGTTTCGTTTAATGCACCTCGTTGGTCTCATCAACGTTTGTTCAACGGATAAGAATTTAGAGTAGTATTTGTAGAGTATGTAGCGCGATAGAGAAGTTTAGTTATATTAAGAATACAAAATTACACGGATTACAAAGAAATCAAATCATTGCAGTAAGAATAAAATCAAAATAATAAGCGCCGTGAATACGGTGATGGCTAAGCATACCATTTTATTCCTCGCGCTCTTTTGACTCTTATCTGCCTTTGTTAATTCTTTCTGCGCCTCTTTCGTTCGAACCGCCGTGGACACGATGTTCGCTTCTATATCGTCAATCATGTTCCCTTGTTCGTTCACGAGCACTGCTAAATCTTGAAAAATCTCATTCACTTCTCCAATCTGTTGTTGTATTTCCGCAATCCCGCGTTCTCTTTCTTCAATGAGTTGATCGTTAAACCTCATATCGATTTCCACGGCGCTCATTTCCCTTTGCGCGCTCTTATGTTCCATCAATAAAGGCGCGTGTTGTTGCCTTTCGTCGACCATTTGCTGCTGATAAAACTGCCCTCCTCGCTCGCTCTCTACTGCGACAGTATTCGCGACGCCGCCAGAAGTTGTCGCTCCATACCCTTTCTTCTTCTGCTGAGTTAACGCGCTCTCCTTCTGCGGCAAAAACGTACTCTCTCTCTCGGCGCACGCCCTTTGCGCTCTTTGAAAATCCTTCAACGTCGCGTGTAAATCCTTCACGAGCTTCTTCTGTCTCTCCGCTAAACTCTCTGCGTCGTCGTCGTCGTATTCATCGTCGTCACCATCGCCGGCCAGACCTCCTCGCACTTGTTCCTCTCTCACGACCTCCGTCACCGCCTTCGCCACCGCTTTCACTAAAATCGAAGCCTGTTTCGCGTTTGAACCGATTTGATCCCTCAACTTATGCAACCTCGCGCGTTGCTCTTTCGTATCTTTCCCAGTGCCTAATTGATCCACTAATCTCTTAAACTGCGACGAATGCGTCTGTAATTGGAATATTATTTGTTGCACATCGTTCGAGTTCCTGCGTATCTCCTCCTTCTTAGATCTCTGAACGATCTTAATCTCTTCTTCTTCCTCTTCTTCTTCGTCTTTATCGTTCACTAATCTCTCGTATCTATCGTTCCCCATTTCTTAAGGAGTAGTTTAATTTACTGACTAAGCCGCGTTTGAGCGAAAGAAAGGAAGCGCACGATTTCAAAAACGATCGACGAAGGAAATTTTCCTCGCTCCAAAGTGCAATCAAAGCGCTTGTCCTCGCTCGCGTCCGCGTTCGAATCGAGTTTAGGACGCGAGAGAGTAAACTGAAGAAGCGCGGCTCAATCAAGTGCAGAATTGAAGAGTATGGATTTAGGGTTTAGGGTTTAGGGTTTAGGGTTTACCATAGGGAAGAAAATAATGTTTAAATAAGGAAATTTGAAAGAGAAGAGAGGGGATTTAATGAACAGTGAAACGAGAGCATCGAAACGACTTTGGACGCTTCAAAAAAGAAAGTTTATTTAATAGTACGTAAGAAAGATTTTCGTTGGAATCACGGCGCGCTCGTGAAGAAATGTCGCGTTGATTTATGTTCTTTACTTCGTTTGTTAAACGTGAGCGTAATATTTAAGACGAGCGATTGCGACGGAACGACGAACGACGCGACGACGGACGTTTTACTACCGCTCTCTCGCGAGCGCGTCTTTTTTTCTAAATCGCTCATCGTAATGTAGCGCCGTCATCGTTTGCATCTACATCGTCGCCGTCGTCGTCATCTACATCGTCGTTATCATCGTCAGCGCCGCCGCTTTGATCTATGATGCCGGACTCGACGCAGCACGTCATTATACCGTCCAGGAATTTCGTGAAGAAGCTAGAGAGATGTTTCGTGAGAAACTCCATCTCTTCTCGTAACATCGGTTCGAGCTTCTCGGCTTCGATGATACCTAAATTGGTTGGAGTATATAACGTATGCGTGGCCACGCGATCGTCGAGTAAGGTCATGTTCAAAGGATCTTCACCGTTAATAGCGTGCGTTTTCGGGTCTTCGCCAGCCTCTAACGTGAACGTGAAACCGGTTAACATATGCGTGAATTGATGCTTCCCGCTTTGAAGTTTCTTCCAACGCAATCCGGATAAAGCTTCTAACTGCGGTGGACCGAACGATTGACCGACTTCGGTTGATGTCAAAGCAATTTTCAAATCGTCCCGAAGTTTTCTGTTCATTTTTTGTAAGTTTAGCATTTCTTGCCCCTTCTGTACGAGTTCTTCTTGCAATTTGAACATTTCGACTTTCATGTTCCCCTTTTCTTCGGCTAAAACGAGCGTTTTATTGGCTTCTTGTCGAAAAAATTCTCGATCTCTTCGTAAATCATTCATCACAACATCCTGCGCTCGTTCTTTTTCTTTCACGGACTCTTGATATTTTTGCATATGCAACGCGACTTCGTCGACTTTTTTGCGCTTCAAGTCGTCATATTTTTTCTGTAAATTTTCAAAACGATCGCTTAGCATTAAGTATTTCCTAGACTCTGCTCGATCAAAAGCTTTGTCGGACTTTTCCTGATTATGCATATTTCTGTCTAATGCCGCTTGCGCTTCTAGCATGCCTTGCTGATACTTGTCTCGTGCAAACTGGTCTTGATCTATATTTTTTTTCGGTCTACCGACGCCTTGTTTTCCCCTAGTCGCCGCCGCGCTGACTTTCGGTTTCTTATATTGTTGTTGCTTTTGTTCTGAACTCGAAGGCTTACCATTTCTGCGATCTTGGTCGTCGTCATCATCATCGTCTGACCCTCTCGTATTATACTTATTAAACGCTTGCTCTCGTTGACCGTCGTCGTCGTCCGAATCGTACTCATCGTTATCATCGTCCGAGTAATACATTCTCTTATGATTCCCTCCTTTCGTAGTATTATTGTTTTGTTTCTGTTTTTGTTGTAGTTGCGCCTTCTTCGCGTAATTCGCAGATTTTTCCATCCCTTTATACTTATTCGAGAATCCTTTTTGGTCTTTATCCTTCCTCCATCCAATCGGTCTCCCGCGCTTCTTCTTCTTCGCGGTCGTAATCTTCGCCAAATCAGCGGCCATAGCAGTCGTCGCACTCGTAATCGTTTTCTTCCTCTTAATCTTCTCATTCCTCTCATCTTCCTCCTCTCCTTCTTCGTCGTCGCCGTCGTTATCGTTATCGTCGTTCAAATCCCCAGCTCTCGTTTCTTCTCGATTCTTCTCGCGCTGGCCTTTAGCTACGGTCTTCGTCCCTAGCGGCGAAGTGACCAATTTACTAGGCGTCTTCGGTTTCTCCGTTCCAAGCTCGTTCGCTTGATTCACGACGGTCGTAATCTTCTGCGATGCCTAATTATTTGTAATCAATCGAATCAATCAAATCATAATTCAATTAATCGTGCGAAGAGAGAGAGAGAGAGAGAATTAAGAAAGAGAATGCACACAAAAGTCAGCACGCACACACGCACACACACACACACTTACGCGCGATGATCGCAAGAGTGGAACCGAAAAAAATTGACGCACGAAATTCGATATCAAAAACGAGCGCTCTCAATAGAGAGAGACAGAGAATCGAAGAAAACGTACTTCCCATGCAGTGACTTGTTCCGTCGCTGCATAATCAACCTCCCTCGCACTCGCGCGCTTCGGTCGTTCTGCCATTGATATTCCCAACACTTCTTCTTCTTCTTCTTCTTCTTATTTTCTTATGAAACGTTCAACGTAAATATGAATCCGTCGTTTTGAAACGAAATTGATAATTTTGAAATTCGCCAACGGACTTGTTTAGGGTTTCATTTTTCTAAATATTGAAACCCTAAACAGTCTCAGCTCATTAAAAATGACCTTCATTTACCCCCCTGTCTTTGTAATTCGATCTTTACATATAATTCAAAAAAAATCATAAACATACATAAAACTGTAATCGAAGTTCGTTTTAAAGCATATACCCGTTTACCATGCAATCGTCGTTATACAGAAGGACTGAAAATCCAACGTTAACGCGAAAAATAGTCGTCATCATCGTCATCATCGCGAACTTATTTAGCTAGTTTAGGGTTTTGCTGTCTAAAAAAGCTCTTTTTTCTTTTTTTATATAAATTTCCTTTTTCTTTGATCTCTGTGCTCATTATTGAAGGCGTAATAATAATAGTTAATTAATTCATTAGTATATAACACGCTCAACAGAACAGAGAGAGAGAGACGACGACGAAGACGACGACGACGACCTGCTTCGTTCTGTTTTGTTTTGTTGCACCGCTCGTCTCGTCTCGTTCTTTCCTTAAAAAAAGTTGTTTCCTGTGTGTCGCTCGTTTTGTTCACGAAAACAGTTCGAGACAGTTGAGATCGGGAAAGAACCACTCTCGCGCGAGCCTTCGCGATTGATAGTAATAATTAAGTGAGTAAAAAAGCGAGCGAGTAATAATGTCGAACAACGCGCGTCGTTCAGATCAATACGATCGCGAGAAAAGCGATAGCGAAGAATACGATCGAGAAGTAGTTCAAGGAACAGTCAGAGTAAGAGGAGGGTATTCAGATGAACCGAAGAACGATGACGCAGAGCACTCGATCGATTTAACTGGAGCGACTGAGAGCTTAGGGACTAATGACGACGACGACGACGACGATGATGATGATGATGATGAGTACGAGACGTCTTCTTCGCAGCCTACGAGAGAGTACGATGATGATCAACAACAACAACAACAACAAAAAGAAGATCGTAATCGAAATCGTGCTGAATATGATCGACAGCTTGAACAACAACGAGGTAATAACGCGAGCGATGGCGGCGCGTATGATACTATTAACGATGATGATGATGATATTCGGTATGATAACGACGACCGGGTAGTACATCATTATCAGCAACATCGTCCTTGGCGAGCTCAACAACAACAACAAGGAGCGAGAAGCGACCAGAGTCTCGATGGGAGCGACGATGATATTCAAAGCGCAGATAATGAAACGCAAATGTCCGTGGATTCAGATACGGAAGGAGGACAACAACAACAACAACAAGTAAGTGGTGATGATGATGATTATAATGATAATCATCAACGTCGTCGTCAGCCTTCTTTAAGTAACGTCAGAACGAGTTATAATGATCATTATACCTATGAAGGGATCGTAGGCGTAGAAAACTATTCCAGCAGTGTTGCGTTTAGGCAACTACCGCAACAACTACAACAACATCATCAACAATCACCAACGAAGCAGAAAAGAAGAAGTCAACGAATAAGGAAGCAATCTAATAATAATAATAATAATAATAATAATCGCCGTACAAACTATTCCTCTGGCGGCTCCGGTGGTGGTTTCTCGTCCGGCTCTTCGTCTGAAGACGAACTTTCGAGAGATTACGAAAAACATCACGTAGATGGCAGTAGATATCCGCAAGAAGCATTTCGCGAAGTCGTCACTGCTCAAAATAATCGATACTATGCGCGAAACTATTCGGGTTTTCATCCTCCTAAAATGTACGAAGTTGCAAAGTATATAAGTGAAAATAGTAATAACATTTTTTACGACGAATCGTTTGGCAACGAAGCGCGCGTGGTTAGAAGGTATCTAAGCGAAGATATTATCGTCGCAAATATCTCTAAGTTGTTGGACGATTTGCTTGAAAAGCAATGGCCAACTGAAGATATGTCTTATCAATGCATGTGTTTGGAAACGTGCTGTGAAACAGCCAAGTTGGCGTCGTTTATGTTGGACAAATTTTATGCCCGCATCGTCATGAAAACGACATCAAAAATAGTTCAAGACGACGACGCGAATGACATCGAAATGACACCCGCAGATGAACCGAAACGAAATGCAGGTCTTGGCGCGGATGATGATGAACATGCTTGCGAAGTCAATGAATTGGTAAGTGTTCTAAAAGCGATTGCTTTTGGTATGAGATCATCTTGCAAATTTTTTGAGAGATATCGAAAGAGAAAAATACCGAATTTTTCTCGATATAAGCAAATGGCCGAAGAAAGTTGGTACGGGCATTCGCTCGTAAAGCAGACGATGATAGGTAATTTGAACGAAACAAACAACAGCACTTCTCTTCCAGTGAGAGTCACTTTGCCCCTGCAAAGAAGAAGACGTCGTGGTATCATTAATGCATCGCCCGTTGCTGAACACGTTGATGGTACCGAGGATATTCTCTTGAATCAGTGGCCTTCGCTCGTAGTCGAAGTCTTTGGTAAATTTGAAGGCTTTCAAACCGCTATGGATATTTTACATCTGCGAGCTACGTTCGTATGTGATGAAAATAACACCGAAGAACACCGCGAGTTACTTATAAACACAGTGCCTTCGAAGTTAATTGATGCGTTGTGCTCAGCACTCGCGTCGACGACGGACGTGTTATGCGATCAAGCCGCAAAAGTTTTTGTCGATGCGTTTGAAGTTTTAGCGCATAACGCACTGCTCTCGTTGAAAGTTGAAAACAACGAAAAAGTTTCGACAAAAGATTCAACATCTCAAGAGAAGAAGAAAGATTTCAAAGTAAAGAATAAAGAAGACGCGATAAAATTTGCGAGTTCTTTATCGCATTCGTTTATCAATACAAAATTTCGCGATGGCGAGACTTTATTCAGACGTTCACTAAAGCACAGAAAAATTTGCGTCGATCTACAAAGAGCGCTCATTACTACTTCGCTGAGCATGCCAACATTCACTTCGCAATTAGCAGCTTTGAAGGAAATTAAATTAGCGCTGGAGCTCGAGTTCGGCGCTCCACCAGAAAACTTTGTCGGTGAGGGACTTGTCGAGTCGTTCATCGCGGATGGTGTTCGTTGGCTCGAAGAGCACGAAATCCTTGAACATATTCTTCGCCCGACATATCTTCATCATAAGCAATACGTAGAACACGTTCGCGAAGTTTTAGCGAATTTAGCAAAATATCCAAACGTTCTAAAACGTGAGCATCTTGAGCTTATTTGGAACGTCGGCTTCACCGCTGACTCTCATCAGGACGTCTCCATAAACATCTGCGACATGCTCGGTGAATTGGCGTCTGTTTTATCTGACGAGCATTTAGATTTTATTTTGACAAAGTTCAAAGCTTTGGCCGTTGAAGGCAGTTTAGATGGGAAAACTTTAGATACTCTGAAGACGATTGTCAAAACACGAGTAGTTTCCGAAGCTATTGCTAGTACACTTTGCGAGATACTTTTTGAAGCCGCTTGCGCTAATGAAACACGGGCCGTGTTTTATCTCGGCGCTGAAGTTGAAGCTGACGAAGATCCAGAGAGGGCGTTCTCGCTTGCGTTCGATACATTTGCGCAACAACAGAATGGTGAAATGAAGTCTATGCGCGGAGATTGGATGGAAAGACTCTTGACAAACTTTTCGAACTTTACAATTGCTAACGATGCTGTCGAGAGTAACGCCGTGATATCTTCTGTCTCTACCAGTGATCAACTGGCTGTATCAGCGCGCTTATTGGAAAAATTGATTGAACGCAGAGGGAATCCCAAAGACGGGTCCGAGAGTGTTTCAGAGCTCGTCTCGAATTTCGAAACGACTCGAAATGTTATTGAAGTTTGCGTTTCAGCGCTTGAACATTCTAAAGCTCTAAATGAGCAACCGACTGCGCAGGGTGACTTTGTAGGCGACGATGCGCGCATTTTACGATCAGAACGAAGAACGCTTGTATTATTGAGCTTTTTGAAAACCTTCTTGAGCGTCTCTAATGGAAAAGTTTCACTCAATAGCGAAGTTGGAGTCAGAGTTTGGGATGCTTTAACAACAACAATCGGCAATAGTAGGAGGCAAAGCACTGACGAGAAGAAGCCAACTCACTTCAACCGGGACGAGTGGTTTGCGAATTGCATCGATTTTTTCACTCCAGAATCGATATCAAATATTCTTGTCAATCGAATTTTGAAGACGGATGTCGCAGCACATTGCAATGATAGTTTATGGAGAGTCTTTTATCCGTTTTTCATCATCAACGCGGTAAATGTTGATTCAATCGTGGCGATCGAAGACCGAAAAGGCGACCAATTGATGCTCGTTGGCAACGATGCTGGTGATGATGACCTTTACTCTCCTAAGGCATCTCCAAAAGCAAAAAAAAACAATCAAGTCAAAAATATATGGCCGTATTCGCCGAAGACTCAGTATAGATTTGTGAACGAACCAACTGTGGAGGACAAAAATTCAGACGAAGAAAGCGGATTGTCCTATTTCTTTGCTATCGTCACAGAGTGCCCAAATATTAGTAATAAACAATTGGATGATGCACGACAAAAGCTAACTCAATTATACGTGCAGTCTAACGCTGAAGAGGTATTTCTCGATATTTGTACGAAAAAGTTGACTGATTTGTGCGTTAACAGCACTGATATCCAGAGCATCGGAACTTTTACTGCGCGAGAACGCTTGAAATGCGCAAGGTTACTACACGTGTTAGACGACATTCTTGAACGCGCGCCGTCTGTTTCCATCAGTGTGAATGATAACGACTTTTTGAACTCTATTCCACACGGTAGGTCGTTTCGAGGAGATCCTCTTGAGATTCAAATAGAGGTGGCCGGGACTGAGAAAACGCGAAACCCTGATCGAAATCGGATTACCTATGATACGCATAAGAATGCAACTGTCGAAGAACTTTTTAATTATATCGCTGGGTGCCATAAGACATGGACTCCGGACGATTTTTCATTAGTATATGGAGGAAAGCAAGTGTTAACTGAGACTGATGAAGGACGAGAGCAGATGCTTTCCGATCTGACTTTTAATTTTTTCACCGGGCAATGTCTCGCGGTGTTCCAAGTCTTCCCTAAACAGGTAAGTCGTCGTTCAAAGAAAGAAGCGAATACTAAAAAGAGGGAACAGAATCCTCGACTGATGCTCGCGAACCAGCCGATGATTTATAAAGTTCTCTTTGCCTTGTCTCAATTGTCGCAATCAGAAAAGATTGATCATGGTATTGTTCAAGGATCCTCTAAAATGGATTCCGAAGTCAAAGAAACCAGCGTTGAGGAGTACGATTACGATGCATTGCAAAGAGCTGCGCGAAAACTGCTTTCATCAATCCCAACCGATAAAAACGTATACAATGAAATTTTCAATGCAATCAATATGAAGGACGACGGTGTTTCGCTTGGAAATATATTGCAAAGTAATTTCAAGAGCCAGTCTTTGTCAAAGCTCTCGTACGTTTTGGAAACTGTGTATGCGTTGACCGATTCCATCATCGTCGATTCCAATTCGGCAACCGAGCGACGTCGATGCTACGCTTTATCATTTGAGAATGTCGCACCTGTTTTGTTGGATATTCTCTGTAGTACATTAACGACTTGTGACTGTAAAGATTCGGAAATTAGGCGTTCGATTTGCGTTTTAGCCATGAGATTGCTTGAACCCTTCATTTTGGGCAACGACGATACTTTGACCGTAAAGCGACACGATTTGGTCGAGCCAGTAAAATCTATGCGTGTGTACGATGAAGTAAGTGTTGATAATGAATGTATTATAGAAGGTGTGACGTTTCCGAAAGACGCCATCAGAGATTTTGCTGTCTCGGCAACGTCGCGAGTAATCCGCGTTGCTGCTATTTTTTCAAAGTCAAAAATTAAATCTGACAGCCGCGCGGCATACGATGCGATCGTTTTAGCATTTAAATTCAACGAATTGGCAGCATCGCGATGCAAAAATGTATCGCAAGCGTCGGCATTTGCTGAACTGCAACCTAAGGACGTTTTGGATGCTTTTTTTGGTTCGATTCTCTGCAAAACAGTAAATCCTGAGTTACGCTCTACTCTCATGGATACTAAGTTACTGAAATTTCAATTTTATCGCAGTAAAGAAGAAAATGACATTGACGAAGAAGACGGTGGAGAGCAGAAAAGTATTGTGATTCCGTTATCGATCAATGTTGCCATCCAAGACTGCCTGGATGTTGCTGAGGAAAACGCAGAAACTTCCCATCAATATTTCTTACTTAGGAAGATTTCCGCAGAGCATTTGCCAGCAAGAGATGAAAATCCGCAACTGCTTCAATTTCTAGATTGTGCTTTTAAACGGGAAGTGAAATGGCTGGTTGAACTCGCGAAAGATCCCAGAGCTGCAAATTATTCATCCGAGGATAAAGAAAAATCAAGGACGGAGCGATTGGGAACTTTGGCAGTTTTTGCAGATAATATCTTGACAATTTGCGAAGAAGATGCCATAATTTTATCAAAAGCTCTTCTTCTACGAGGTTTATTTCCAGAAATCGAAACAGTTTTGAAGAACCAAGCAAATCAAAGTAATGAGAAGAAGATCTTATTGAGCAGTCCGGATTCGAGAGAGCTGCTCGACGCTGGAAAATGTCAACTCTCCACGAAGTTCACTCCACTTTTTGGTGACGTAAATCGACGTCAACATGCGTTTAAGATTCTTACTTGCATTTGCAAAAAGTCAGAGGGTGCGATGGCTTTAACTTTAGGCGCTCTTTATAGATTACATTTATTTGACCAAATGAATGAAGAAAACAGGGATGCGTGCGAAATGTTGGATTTAGAAACGGAGGAGCTCGATGTATTTGAGACTTTAGATTGGAACGTTGAACCGCATGAAGAGATTAAGCGTCACGTTAGCAGCCGAGGTCATCCTTTACCCGCGAATGTAAGTGCAAAAATTGGTCTCGTCAACGCAGGAGCGACGTGTTATATGAACGCGCTATTTCAGCAGCTCTTTGCGCAGCCAGGAATTCGCGATAAAATTTTGGCCATCGACTCGAAGGTTCCTGAAGCAGAGCGAGACGAATCCCTCTTTTACCAAACGCAAAAGATGTTTGCAATGTTGAAAGGCTCTTCTGTGGCGAATTATTTTGAACCAGACGGAATATGGCACGCCTTCAAGGACTGGGATGGAGAACCAGTGAATGTGAGAGAACACGAAGACGCTTTGGTCTTTTTTACGAGGTTTCAAGAACAAATAGATTCACACTACGTTAAAGCAATCAAAGAGGAATTGGACATCACAAACAAGGAGGAAGAAGAAAATAAGACGAACGAAGCTGAGACGAAATTACCAAAGATTAAAGGTGCGATTGAAGGGGTATTAGGATTTAAGATGGTCAACCAAATCATCTGTAAAAACTGTCCAAAGCACCGGAGTGAACGCGAAGAAGATTTTACTCAAATTTCACTCGACGTCGGTGGCAAGTATAAAGCGTGCGTTGAAGATTCTTTGTCGATAGTAACAGCAGGTGAACTCATGGATGCTGATAACAAATGGGAGTGTTCTGAATGCGGGAAGCTCGTGGATGCAACGAAGCGAGTTTGCATGCGAACGTTGCCTGAGACGCTCTGCTTGCATATTAAAAGACTCGAGTATGATTACGCTATGGATCAAAGGAATAAAGTTAAAGACTATTACAGTTTTCCAAAGACTTTAGATATGTACCCATACACAGAAGAGGCGCTAGAAAAAGCTGATCAGATGGAGCGATTAGATGCTTCGGAAGATGATGATGCAAACGGTCCATCGAGACCAAGCACACCTGGTCTTTTAAAGAACGTGTCACGAAAATCCATGCGTAATTTGCACAACATCGCTAATAATAACGGTGAATCAGGAGACGGTAACGAAAATAACAAGGCAGACGACGAAAAGCGCGAATATATGCTCTCCGGCGTGATTGTTCATTCTGGTACTGCTTTTGCGGGACATTATTATTCTTTTATTCGTGATCGTGACGAGAGCACGGGAGAACTTACCGGAGACGATGACGATCTCGGAACGTGGCGACGTTACGATGATACATCAGTTGAACAATACGATCCGAGGCGTTTAGAAGATGACTGTTTTGGTGGATCGCAATCTCAGAGAACTAATAATTATGGTGAGGAATCGCAAGTTATCAATTATGAAAAACCAAATTCTGCGTACATTCTGTTCTATGAAAAGAAAAATAAGAAAGCTGAAGAGTACGACTCGCAAATGGTAGATGTACCTAAAGAATCTCATCAAAGTGTTAGCTTGAATATGAATCCGGAAATTGCTTTAATGGTTGAGAAAGAAAATCTCTCCGCAACGTATCGTGCGAATCTCTTTGAGCAAAATTATTTCCAATTTGCATTGGAGCAATTAAATATGGCGGAGCAACTCCTCACGTCGGCTATTGAAACTAAGAGCAATGGTGCTCCAAAGCAAGCGGTTATTGGAACCAGGAAAACTTCGCGCGTCTCGCAATCGGCAGTTCGCGCGAGCTCATCCGATGCAGATGGCGACGGTCAGAAACAACCGGACGAAGAGCACGACGCAGAATCCATCAGTCGCGGTGCAAAATGCGCTCGATTTGTTTTTCATTTTTACATCAGAGTATACGCTCGAGCGGATTCTCGATTGCAAAATTCTGATGAAAAAGAAAGCGCGGAGTGGAGCACAGGTTTGCAAAAACTGTCATCAAAATCTTCCGTGGCCAGACTCGAGTTTATGCGAATCGCTGATAAATACAAAGTTGATCTTATAGCGGCGCTGACGCGATGCGAACACGTTCAAATCCGTGATTGTTTATTCAAGTGTTTAAGCAATTGTCTAAAGTTTACCCTTAGCAACGATAAAGCTCGTTTGTGTCACAGATTGCTCGAACAGAAGAAAAATCAAGATTTTCAATCCTTGCCGGGAGAAATTTCTGAAATAGAACATCCAGAAGCATGGGCGGCGTACGGGTTAATTGATACATGCGCGTATTTTTTCAGACAGTGTGCCGATACCGAGGCTAATTTTAAAGAAATGATGGATGGTATTACGGCCGAGAACAACAAATTCACTAAATCTAATAAACTAAAATTAGACAGAAAAAGAAAGGACTTCATTTCGAGTTGCTACGGACGTCAAATAGCAAATCTCGTATTTCTTTTTTTAACAGCATTTGCTGTAGATCAACACTCAAAAGCGACTACGGATGACGATAAGAAGAGTGGCCGTCTCGCGTTAGTTCATGTTTTCGTTCATCACATGAGCATCGTCCCTGGATTAATTTGGAGATTTGTGGGCACTCGTTTGCAACCTTATACTCAAGAGAATCAACAGGAGCAGCATTTACTGTTGACAAATCTGAAAAGATTCTTCGAGCAAATCCATTTTAGTGATGATGGATCACCCCCACCGTCGCGTAGATCGAACGTTGGTGGTGAAGACGTTACGCGAGCGTCGTTGGAAATTACGGAAGCTTTTAAAATCAATATCGAGTCGTTTGAGGATGCGTGCGTTTTAGATGATGGTATGAACACGAACGCCTTGGACATTCTCTTACACGCTCAACTGAACAGCATCGATATTACAAACAAAGTGCTGCAAGAACTCTTTCGCTTTTATACCATGTTCACGGATTGTGGCCGTAACACTCCTTCTAAAGAGAAATTGGAACAATATAGGCGTGTGAATAAAATGTTGTTTAAATTTTTGGAAATTGCCGACGATTTGCAAGCACAACGAACGCAACTCATCATGAATGGTTTTGATAAAAGCAACGGAGTGGCAATTGAAACGGCGTCGTTTGGGATTTCTCACTTATTTCAACAAGCAGATAATAGTAAGTTGTACCCAAACTTGCTATGGGATATCATTCGACGCTTGAAAAGAGTATTTCAAGGTAAAAGCGGTACTCTTTCTGGTAGAGATGACGAGGACGATACCGAGGACGTTGACGTCATTTCTGATCGACATAAAATCGTCGCAAATAACATATTTACGGCTGTAAGAGAACGCGGTAACTGTGAAGAATTGTTGCAAGTATTAAAGCGCCTGTATGAAAAATTTGATGTCGAAGCGTTTAGGCAAGATGTCGAATTCATATATAGACAATTTGAAAAGAATAGTGTTTAGTAGAAGGAGAAGAACGAAGGAGTAAGAAGAAGAAGGTTTTGGTCGTTTAACACGTAGGCGTTGTACTGCTGCTTTTGCTACTATTACAAGAACTGTAAGTAATACTAAAAACCACTTCTTTGTTGTTGTTGTTGCTGCTGTTGATTTTTCTTTCCTAAGACAATCGCTCTCCCGATTCGATTAATCCATTCCTCCTTCTCTTTCTTCGAAGGACAAATGAAATAGAATATTTCTCCAGTCTTTTGCGAAATCTCAAAAGAATTCTGCTCGTTCGTAAAATCCTCCGCGCCTTTGACTGACACGCAATTATTCGCGCAGTCAATTACGCCTCTCGTTTTTGTTTGCATAGTCACGTGTTCATCCAAGAACCAGAAAAGCTTCCCTTGCTTCATTATGAAGTAGCGTTTCCTCCAAGTTTTTACTACTGCGCCCTGTTTCTCTAACCATCCATGTTTCTCCGCCTTCGATATGTCCCAAAAATCAACAGGCACATCATCGATAGGCTTTTTCATGATCTGCGTGAACTTCGCCCCTAAGTTCTTAAACATTCTTACTATTATTGTTATTATTATTATTATTATTATATGTTACTATTATTATATAAGCGCAAATACTACTTCAAATATCTTCCGATTTCAACTTTTCTTACGCGTTCGTTTACGATATACTTCTCTTTACAATAAACCTTTCGCGAGCGCTTTATTGTCCTAAATGTTGCAACTTCCCACGCTTCCGCAAGTATTCAATATCGCTTTCTTTCAACGCCGATACGTTCACGATCGTACGATCTTTCACTTTATTCTTCGTAAACTTAACGAACCCGTCCACTAACGCGAACAACGTATGATCGGTCCCTATCCCACAGTTTTCCCCAGCGTGCCACTTCGTCCCGCGTTGTCGCGCTATTATGTTCCCCGGCCTCACTAATTCGCCACCGAACCTTTTGATCCCTAGGAACTTTGGATTCGAATCGCGTCCGTTCGCACTGGATCCACCGGCCTTCTTCGACGCGAGCCTTCTTTGGATGTTTATGATCTCCTTGGTCGTGTTCTTGAGTATTGTTATCGCGGTCACGTTCCTGAACATTTCAATTTATCGCGAGCGAGTTGAGAGTTCTGAAATAAGTCGTGACTTTTAAACAACGAGGACGATGACTTGAAGGGCTTCAACAGACGTGCGAATTAAAGGCGTTACGCTTAAAACGTGATCGCTCTCGAAAACGTGAGAAAGATCGTCAGAGCGAGCGAGAGAGAGTGAAAGCGCCAGAGGAAATAACAAGAACGAACAAAAAAGTTCGTCTCGTCTTCTTTCAATCATCGAGCGAGCGAGCGAGCGAGCGTGCCTAATCGAGGAGATCACGTTTACCTTTACACTTTCCTTATTGCGCTTCTTTTTTTCTCGTTTTCTTTCGTTGACCGAGTAGTACTGAACAGCACAGAGAGAGAGTAAGAGTAGAGGAAATAACAAAAACGAACGAAGTTCGCCTCGTCTTCTTCAATCATCCATCGAGCAATCGAGGAGATCACGTTTACCTTTAAACGCTTCTTTTTTTCTCGTCCGTCCTCGGCAAGGTCGTTGACCGCGAGATCTCTTCTTTTTTTTTTTTGCGTTTTTTTTTCGTTCCAACGAGGCCTTTTCTGAGTGCATGATGCGTGCCTCAAATGCTCTCTTCTTGAGATGGTCGTTTCCATTTACGGAATGGCCATTTTTCGCTAAAAACGCGTACTAACTCACAAAACGAAAACAAAAACTGCAGACGTCAGTCAATCCCCTCGCCATTAAAGAAACCGCTTTCATCGAACGAATAAAATGCAGATATTCGTGAAAACACTCACTGGTAAAACGATCACGCTCGAAGTCGAGTCTTCGGACACGATCGATAACGTCAAGGCGAAGATCCAGGACAAGGAAGGTCAGTCTTCGTCTTCTTCTTCATCGCGTTCGTTCTCGCTCGCTTCTTTTTTTTCTGGACTCGAACTTGAAACTATTTTTCGCGAGATCGGATCCGTCAGGATTGCGAAAACTTTCCGTAGTAAACGCGATGGATCTCTTGTCCGAGCTTTCTTAAGCGACCACGTTTTCGTCGTCGTCGCACGTCGCATGCGTGTTTAATTGGTTTTTGAAGATTGCGATTATCGATATCGCGTTTTAAGGTCCAAGAACGCGCGAGATGAAATTCTTTTCATCTCTGAATTTTTTTTTCTTCTTCCTCTTCTTCTGAAGGGGGAGAAAGTGCGCTTTGCGAGAGCGCGTTTTAAGGTCCAAGAACGAGCCGCGCGAGATGACGTTCGTTTCATTTCGAGCGTCTTCTTCTTCTTCTTCTTCTTCTTCTTCTTCTTCGTTGTTT
>Ga0209830_10001611_pt1 | contig 19477 bp, 23 predicted proteins | sample ArcticOcean_MG_C_12_FD_187439 | JGI IMG/M metagenome (GOLD analysis project Ga0209830, IMG submission 187439) | Marine microbial communities from western Arctic Ocean - ArcticOcean_MG_CB8_130 (SPAdes) (version 2) | ecosystem: Environmental > Aquatic > Marine > Oceanic | place: Arctic Ocean...
ATTAGGCGAGACATGGGCCATGCCGGGGATCGGTTGCGCACAGATATGCGGCGTATGAAGATTGGGTTTGTGTATCAGTTCCATCATCTACTGCCTGAATTTACGGCAGTGGAAAACATCATGCTTCCGCAACAAGCGACGGGTCTCAAACCCTCAGTAGCACGGTTGCGCGCTTTGCAGCTGTTGGACCAAGTGGGGCTTGCAGACCGTGGGCATCACCGGCCGAGTGAAATGTCAGGCGGCGAACAGCAACGGGTCGCATTTTGTAGGGCTTTGGCCAATGAGCCCGAGCTGTTGTTGGCGGATGAACCCACAGGAAATCTTGACCCGGAAACGTCGGATCATGTATTCAGCGTCTTAATGGATTTGGTTCGCACCACGGGCATGGCGGCATTGATTGCCACCCATAATATGGATTTGGCGGCGCGCATGGATCGGCAGGTTCGGCTGAGTAAGGGCCAGATCCTGTAATATTGTGTTGAAATTCGCTGTGAACCCCGATTTTTAGAACTGACAAAGCCCATCGTGAATTGGAAAGCCTATGCCACTCGTCTCAACCACTGAAATTGAACGTGCCAGTAAAACGGCCTTGCAGGCCTACGGGGCCAAAGATTGGATCGCAGCCTCTGTGGCGCGCGCGGTTGCGGATGCAGAGTCTTATGGAAATGTGATCTGTGGGCTGTATTACCTCGAAAGTTATTGCCTTCAACTGGCCACGGGCCGGGTCGATGGCGTTGTTGATCCGCATGTCTCAGCCTCGCGCCCAGGCTCGATTTTGTCGGATGCCCAATTTGGATTTGCACAATCTGCTTTTGAAGCGGCCTTGCCAGCAGCGATTGCAGCCGCGCGGAAAAATGGCACGGCATCGCTGTCTGTGGCCCGTGCTCATACCTGCACCTCGCTTGGATATTTCACCTCGCAATTGGCCGCAGAAGGTTTTCTGGCCATTGGCTTCACAAACGCAAGCCCAGTCGTCGCCCCTCCTGGTGGCAGCCAAAAGGTGATCGGCACGAATCCAATCGCTATGTCTGTTCCTGATGGGCAAGGCGGTTTGGCGGTACATTTTGATTTTTCAACCTCCGCTGTGGCGCTGGGTAAGATCACCATGGCCAAGGCTGCGGGCCGGGCCATTCCTTTGGGTTGGGCCGTGGATGCGCAAGGGGAACCCACGACAGACCCTGAAGCGGCTTTGTTGGGGGCTTTGGTTTCGGCTGGCGGATATAAGGGATGGGGCTTTGGGGTTTTGGCCGAACTGCTGGCTGCGGGCATCACAGGATCTGTAAACTCTTTGGATGTGGGTGGGCTGAAGCTGCCTGGAGGTGCGCCGCATGGGCTGGGCCAGTTCTATTTCATTATTGACCCAAGTACCCATCACGCGGGGTTTGCCGATAGATTGGCGCGTTTGGTGGATGCTGTGGCTTTGCAAGAGGGCGCTCGTCTGCCTGGCAGCAATCGGGAGCCTATTGCAGAGGTTAATGTGCCAGATGCGCTTTGGGATGCAGTGGGCGTTTTGGGCCGTGGCCCAGCTTAGGCCTTTTGCGTTAGCACCACACCCGTCGCCATCAACAACAGCCCGCAGAGACGTGACCAGCTGAGCGGCACGGGCTGCGCGCCGAATAGGCCAAAATGGTCAATCGTGGCTGCAGAGAGCAGCTGACCAACTAGCACAAAAAATATTGCATTTCCAACGCCAAACTTGGGTGCGATGGCAGTGATTGAAAGCACGTAAAACGCGAGCAACAAGCCGGCCAAGAGCAAATGCCGGGGAGCGGATGCTAGTTTAACAAGGGCTCCGGGCCCGGTGATCAAGGCCACCACCGAAGCCGTGAGAAAGCCAACGGCAAGCAACACAGCCCCAGCCAACATAGGCGCCCCAAGATGGCGTCCCAAAGCCGCATTCATCGCCGCCAATACTGGAATACCAATTCCGGCAGCAAGCATGGTGATGGCATAGGTTGGCATGCAGCAAGCTCCTTAAAGTGTTAAACGTCCAGCTCTTCTACAAATCTTGCATTCTCTTGAATATATTCAAAGCGTTTTTCAGGTTTCTTGCCCATCAACCGTTCAATCAAATCTCCGGTTTCACCCGGCACATCCTCATCCACTGTGACGCGGATCAATTTTCGGGTGGCGGGGTTCATTGTTGTTTCTTTGAGGTCCTTTGCATCCATCTCGCCCAAGCCTTTGAAGCGGCTGACGTCAATTTTGCCTTTGCCTCCGAGACCTTTTTCCAGCCACATGGCTTTTTCAGCTTCATCCAAACAATAGACACGTTTAGCCCCTTGGGTGAGGCGGAACAGGGGTGGGCAGGCCAGATACAGGTGGCCAGCGTCGATCAAGGGCCGCATTTGCGAAAAGAAGAAGGTCATGAGCAGGCTCGCGATATGCGCACCGTCCACATCCGCATCCGTCATGATGATGATTTTGTCATAGCGCAGATCATCGACGTTGAATTTGGATCCCATGCCGACGCCAAGCGCCTCGCAAAGATCGCTGATTTCTGCATTGGAGCCTAGCTTATTGGAGGCTGCCCCCAGCACGTTGAGAATCTTACCCTTCAAAGGCAGCAAGGCTTGGTTGACACGATTGCGCGCGCCTTTGCCAGAACCGCCCGCACTGTCGCCTTCCACTATAAACAGTTCTGTGCCTTCACGGGTTTTTGAGGTGCAATCGGTGAGCTTGCCTGGCAGGCGCAGCTTCTTCGTGGCGGATTTGCGCTGGGTCTCTTTTTCTTGACGGCGGCGCAGCCGTTCTTCAGCGCGCAGCACAAGAAAATCAAGGATCGCGCCAGCGGACTTGGTGTCGGCGGCCAACCAATTATCAAACCGATCTCGCACAGCATTTTCAACCAAGCGCTGGGCTTCGACTGTCGCCAACCGGTCTTTGGTCTGGCCTACAAATTCTGGCTCGCTGATAAAACATGATACCAAAGCGCAGCCGCCGGCGATGAGATCATCGCGGGTGATATTGGTGGCTTTTCGATTGTTGACCAATTCGCCGTAAGCCTTGATACCCTTCAAGATCGCAGCCCAAAAGCCGCTTTCATGTGTGCCGCCTTCGGGGGTTGGTACGGTGTTACAGTAAGATTGGATGAACCCGTCGCGAGAGGGCGTCCAATTGACCGCCCATTCGACTTTGCCGGGCACATTGAAGCGCTCTTTGAAGTCGACGGTCCCCGCAAATGGGGCTTCCGCATAGGTGCTGGCCCTGCCTAGGGTTTCGTTGAGGTAATCAGACAGGCCACCGGGGAAATGGAATGTGGCTTCTTTTGGCGTTTCGCCATCGTCAATCTGACTTTTCCAGCGAATTTCAACGCCTGAGAACAGATAGGCTTTGGACCGGATGGAATTGAACATGCGGGCCGGTTTGAAACGGTGCTTGCCAAAAATTTGCTCATCCGCGTGGAACGTTACCGTGGTACCGCGCCGATTAGGGGCTGCACCTATGTTTTGGATGGGCCCAAGCGGAATACCACGTGAGAAGCGTTGCTCATATAATTCACGATTGCGGGCGACTTCGACCACCATGGAATCGGAGAGCGCATTCACAACTGAGGCGCCAACACCGTGCAGGCCGCCAGAGGTTTGATAGGCTTTGCCTGAGAATTTACCACCCGCATGTAGTGTGCAAAGGATCACTTCGAGTGCAGATTTATGCGGAAATTTAGGATGTGGATCCACCGGAATGCCGCGGCCATTGTCACGGATCATAACCGAATAATCGGCCAAAAGCTCAACCTCGATTCGATTGGCATGACCTGCTACGGCCTCATCCATCGAGTTATCGAGCACTTCCGCCACAAGGTGATGCAGCGCCCGTTCATCGGTGCCGCCAATATACATACCTGGGCGTTTTCGAACCGGCTCTAGCCCCTCCAACACCTCAATGGATGACGCGTCATAGGTGGTATCATCAGCTGCGGATAATAGGTCACTTGCCATGGGGCTGCTCTTTCTTTGATTGTCGCTATTCATGGCAGAAGTTGCGTCGCAAGAAAAGGCCTCCCCAACATGTTGGGCCATATTCTACACTAGATTTCGCGTTTGGGCGCTTAGGCTGTAGCGACTTCTCCTACTTTGCCGACGCTGCGGGGAGAGTGAGACCTGAAATATATGAATAATATGTGAACGCTTTTTCCACTGGTCAGCTGTGTCATCGCTGCCTAAAAAGGCTCATGAACAAGTCTCAAACAATCAAACGTGAAGCGCGATCCTTGCTGGTGCTGGGCTTGCCTTTGGCTGGCAGTCAGGTGGCGCAATTTGCGGTGCATACCACTGACACGCTGATGCTCGGTTGGTATTCAGTTTTGGCCTTGGCGCAGGTGACATTGGGCGCACAGATCTTGTTCATAGCTTTTATCGCCACCTCTGGTTTCGCCTTTGCTATTTTGCCGATGGTGGCCAAGTCCATGGCAGAAGATGACCCGCTATCGGCCAGACGCGCCACGAGGATGGGGCTGTGGTTGTCGACCATTGCGGCCGGGTTGTTATTTTTGCCGATGTGGTTTGCAGCCCCGATTCTTGAGTCCATGGGACAAGATGCGATTGTGGCGGAGGGGGCGCAGGATTACTTGCGCATAGCGGGCTTTGGGCTGTGGCCGGCGCTTTGGGGGCTTGTGTTGCGCAGCTATCTTTCTGCGTTGGAGCATACGGGCGTTGTGCTGTGGATTTCCTTGGGCGTTTTGGTTGCCAATGCTCTGATCAACTATGCTTTGATCTTTGGGTATTGGGGTATGCCAGAGCTGGGATTGCAGGGAGCAGCGATTGCCTCGGTAATTGCGGCGGGTCTGTCTTTGCTAGGTTTTGTTGTTTACATTCAGCGTTATTTCCCCGAGCAAGAAATGTTTGCGCGCTTCTGGCGGTTTGATCGGTTGGCCACAGCGGCCGTGATGCGCCTCGCACTACCAATTTCAGCCACGGCTTTGGCGGAAAGTGGTTTGTTCGCGGCCTCTGCATTTATGATGGGTTGGCTGGGGCATTTGGAATTGGCGGCACACGGGATTGTGCTGCAATTGGCGGCGCTGAGTTTCATGGTACATCTGGGCTTGTCTCAGGCGGGTACGGTGTTGGTCGGCAAGGCCTTCGCACGTCGCGATTGGGCGGCCGTACAACGCATTGCCGCGATCACGATGGTGCTTTCAACTTTGGCGGCTTTGGTCGCAATTCTCTTCTTTTTGGCCACACCCAATATGCTGATCAGTGCATTTTTAGATGCAGAAGATACACTGACCCCTGAGATCCTGCGCATTGGCACCCTGTTGTTGATTGTCGCGGCGATGTTTCAATTTGTGGATGCGGCGCAGGTGGTGGCCTTGAGCCTTTTGCGCGGGCTTCAAGATACCAAAGTGCCGATGCTGATCGCGACGGTGTCTTATTGGATAATAGGCATGCCAATCAGCTATGTCTTAGGTTTTGTTTTGGACTTCAAAGAGACGGGGATCTGGCTGGGCTTGGTCTTCGGCCTGGGGGTTGCGGCTTTATTACTTTGGGCGCGGTTCGCGGTCTTAACTCGTGCGGGTGTTACGCGGGCTTAGATCTTTTCTTTTAGCATGTGGTCAGTTTTATTCTGCATCAAAACAGCACGCAGATCATGCATGGAGAGTAAAAGCTGATCTGTTACCAATTCTAAATCATCATAACTGGCTTTGGACTTCGCCTATTGCGCCGTGAGATTGAGATGGCCCACCGTACGCAGCATATCATAAATCTCGCACCGGGCGAGCAGGTCTTTGCGCTGCGTAACCCAGTCTTGGATCAACTGTTCTTCGCCTTGCGTCCGGCTGTAGGTGCCATGTGGCTTCACATCGCCATTGCGAATGTTGATCACAGCAATCTGTTCTGAGTCTAGCCTGCTTTGGCGGTTCTCGGTTTCGACCTTAAACTGCATGCCCCATGTTCACGGGTGCGGAAAAGTATTTAGGTGGTAAAGGTCTAATATAGCTAGATTAAATCAAGCTTTCACAAAAGCGTTGAATTCGTTGGCAGGCCTCGCGCAAATTTTCGTCAGAAGTTGCATAACTCACCCGAAAGTTTGGCGAAAAGCCAAAGGCGGCGCCAAACACAACTGCTACCCCGGCATCCTCCAAAAGGCTGGTTGCAAAAACCTCGTCAGTGGTGATTTTGATACCTTTGGGCGTGGTTTTCCCGATCAACCCAGAAATAGAGGGGTACACATAAAATGCACCTTCTGGTGTTGGGCAGGTAATATCTTTAGCCTTGTTCAGCATCTCCACCACCAAATTGCGGCGGCGAATGAACGATTCATTATTGGAGACCAAGAAATCTTGTGTGCCGTTAAGAGCTTCTACAGCGGCCCATTGGCTTATTGTACAGGGGTTCGAAGTGGACTGTGATTGCACCTTACACATGGCGGCGATCAAGGGCTGTGGCCCGGCGGCGTAGCCAATCCGCCAACCGGTCATAGCATAGGCCTTAGACACGCCGTTGCAGGTCAGAGTGCGGTCATAAAGGGCGGGTTCAACCTCGGCTGGTGTGCAAAACTTGAAATCCCCATAGGCGAGATGCTCATACATATCATCTGACATCACCCAGACATGCGGATGACGCAGCAATACGTCGGTGAGAGCTTTCAACTCATCCCAATTATAACCAGCCCCGGTTGGGTTGGAGGGAGAGTTGAAGATAAACCATTTGGTTTTTGGCGTGATAGCTTCTTCCAGTTTATCCGCGGTGAGCTTGTAGTTGGTTGCAAATGAGGTCTCGGCAATAACGGGTGTTCCACCTGCAAGTAACACCATATCGGGGTATGATACCCAGTAGGGGGAGGGTATCACCACCTCGTCGCCTGAGTTCAAACTGGCCATGAACGCGTTGTAAAGTGTCTGTTTGCCTCCGGTGCCAACACTGACCTGAGCCGGGGTATAGCTTAATGAATTCTCACGCAAAAATTTGTCGCAAATGGCTTGTTTTAGCTCGGGCATACCGTCAGGTGCGGTGTATTTTGTTTTGCCTTCGGTGATGGCCCGCACGGCTGCGGCTTTGATGTTATCTGGAGTGTCAAAGTCCGGCTCACCTGCACTCAATCCGATAACATCACGTCCCGCCGCCTTTAATTCCGCCGCTTTCGTTGTTACAGTTATGGTGGGGGATGGTTTTACACGGTCAAGTGTTGTTGACAAAAACGACATGCCGACCTCAATCTGAGATTTTATCTGCTCAAGTCTTAGATCTCCGTTTACAAAGTTGCAAGCAGAACCGATTGGAAAGAGGTACGATATGACGGAAAATAATTTAGATGCACCATTTGATTGGTTTGGCCCCGATGCGGCCACTTTTGGCGACCGTGTTTTGGGAGCGCGCGAAAAATCTGGCATGACACAAGCACAGCTGTCACGCAGGCTTGGGATTAAACTGTCCACCTTACAAGCTTGGGAGGAAGACCGGTCCGAGCCACGGGCCAATAAATTGCAAATGTTGACTGGCATGCTCAATGTGTCTCTGCCTTGGCTGCTGAGTGGAGAAGGAATTGGACCCGAAGAACCCACCGCGACGCCATTATCTGAAGATATACAAACAATTTTAATTGAAATGCGCGCAATTAAGACGGATATGACACGGACTGCTGACCGCTTGAGCCGGTTGGAGAAACACCTGAGGTTGGCCCTAAAATGACTGAGCTACACGAGCATAAAATCAAGCGCCTGAAAATGCGGTCTATGCGGCGCGGGATCAAGGAAATGGATCTTATTTTAAGTCATTTTGCTGATAAAACCCTGCGAGACATGAGCAAGGATGAGCTTGTGGCCTATGACCTGTTGCTCGAAGAAAATGATCATGACTTGTATTCTTGGGTCACGGGGACCGCACCAACGCCACCAGAATTTTCTGTCTTAATTGGAGATATCGTGGCCGGTTTGCAAATTCAGTCGAATTAAATGCACCTTGTTTAGATAATATTCGCGAATATTCCCAATACTGCTCAAAGCAGCAGATTGAGGGGGTTTGCAATGAGTGGGCAAAATACAAACAAGCCGCAGGATGGCAAAGACTTCATGGCCTATTACCTCGAGAGCTTGGCTCTTGTGCAATGATTGCGCCGGCTTTTGTTAAATGAGATTGGCGTGGAGGAGATCAACAGATCATTGCGTCAGGTTGAGTGCTACTGAAGCAATCAAATCCGATTTATTTACTGATCCAACTGACTCATGCTGATGAACTCCAATTCGCGCAATAATTTGCGACTCATGGCACGTTCATAATCGTCAAAGCCGATGGCCACCTCTGAGAATGCCCCGGGACCTGACAAAACCCGATTGGAAAAATAGGCCGTCAATTCGTCGGTGGACAATTCCGCATGCGACATGCGGGAGGCTGCGTCGACACCAATGATTAATGCATTGATTACAATATCTCCGATCTGTTCAGGTAGGTTGACCCGATGTGGCTCTGGACCGGTGTTGTTCTTTCCGTCGCCCGATATATCAAGGGTGCGCTTCCAACAGTCTGATTGTTGGTTCAAAAACCCGATACCAGACTGAATGGCCTTGCCCAATGCGGTGGTGGGTGGCGCGTCGCGTCGCATTGCTTGGCGTAATTCAGCTGAGAGATTTTGCAGGGTCTGATCATTTAAAATCTCGGTCCAGGGGACGAGAATTCGTTGATAGTTCTGTCCGCTCCATTCAAACACCAACAGCTTAACTGGAGCTTTGGGCATGGATAAAATGCTTGAGGTCACATCGGGGCTGCTCAACGCTGCGGCTAAGCCTTGCAATTGTAACTGATATTCCTCGGCATCCACTGAGCCGGAGACATCCAAGCCTAAAGCTAAAGCCTGCCGGCAAGCCGCTTGCGCTGAGGAAAGGCTTGCGGCAACAACCAGAGCTGCCGCCGCAAGCGATCTAAGAGCCGAAAAGGTTACCAACTGCCAGTGTTTTTCATGCTTATCCAAGGCTCGGCAAGGGGGAGGTTGTCACCCTCTTGCAGAAGCTCAATGGAAATATTGTCTGGGCTGCGTACAAACGCCATCCGACCCTCACGCGGCGGACGATTGATGGTGATTCCATTGTCCATAAGATGCTGACAGGTTGCGTAGATGTCTTTCACTTCATAAGCGAGATGCCCGAAGTGACGACTGTCAGAGGGCAGGCCTTCGTCGCCGTCCCAATTGTAAGTCAGCTCAACGGGGCATTCATGTTGGCCTGAGGGGGCCATGAAAACCAGGGTGAATCGGCCACCGTCATTATCCCAACGGCGGGTTTCTTCGAGCCCCAAAAGGGCGAAAAACGCGATTGAAGCTTCTAAATCCGCAACTCGGACCATTGTGTGTAGATATTTCATTTTCATTTACCTTTATATAGTAGGTTCATCCTTTGGATTGCTCCATATATAGTGTTCAGGGAATCGCTCCAGATGGAGTTAACTTAGGGGATATTGATGCTGCTGACACCAGAACAACAAGAAGAAATTGATCAGCTGCGATCAAATCCTCAGCCAACCTTGAGGGCCGTGGCGCCTGGGATGGAAAACCATCTCTATAAAGCGCAGCCCGTGTTGGATCATGGTTTTGTTCGGGTTATCGACTATATGGGCGATGATGCCGCCATCTGTCAGGCTGCCCGAGTGAGCTATGGCAAAGGCACAAAATCTGTACAAAACGACGTTGGATTGATCCGCTATTTGATGCGTCATTGGCATTCGACTCCGTTTGAGATGTGCGAAATTAAATTGCATGTGAAGCTGCCAGTCTTTGTGGCGCGACAGTGGATCCGGCACCGGACGGCGAATGTAAATGAATACTCAGCGCGCTATTCCATCCTCGATCGGGAGTTTTATATCCCCGAGGCGGATTCTTTGGCGGCGCAATCTGTGGTCAACAATCAAGGTCGTGGTCGGGTGCTGCAAGGTGCTGAGGCGGCTCGGGTTCTTGAGATTTTGAAAACTGACAGCAACCGCGCCTATGATAATTATGAAGCGATGATCTCTGACGAGGGCCAAGACGGTCTGGCGCGGGAATTGGCGCGGATGAACTTACCGGCCAATATCTATACGCAATGGTATTGGAAGGTCGATCTGCACAACCTGTTTCACTTCTTGCGTTTGCGGGCAGATGCCCATGCGCAGTATGAAATTAGGGTCTATGCGGATGCGATTTGCGACATGGTGCGCGATTGGGTTCCAGCTGCTTATGGTGCTTTTGAGGATTATCGCTTGGGTGGTGCTGTCTTGTCAGCCAAATCACTGGATTGCGTGCGCCGAATGTTAGCGGGCGAAAAGGTGACGCATGAAACCTCAGGTATGAGCAAAGGTGAATGGCGCGAATTTGAAGGTGTTATTGGGGCATAGATTGCCCCAATGCAGCTTTTTGAGTCGCAAAACCATACTTCCTAGGCGAGCCTAGCTTTTTGCGGATGCGTCTCCGTTTGCAATGACCGAACTCAGATTAGTCGGTGCGGCTCAATTCACCAGCCATCTCACGGCCATCACGCCCTTCAATTAACTCGTAATTAATTTTTTGGTTGTCGGCCAAGCTTGTCATTCCAGCACGTTCTACAGCTGAGATATGAACAAAAACATCATTGCCACCACCTTCGGGTTCGATGAAGCCAAAGCCTTTTGTGGTGTTAAACCATTTTACTGTGCCCAGAGGCATATCTTATTCTCCTAGTTCATAGTTGCTCGCCGGACACTTCGCCGGTGGCATGACAGGGCCCTGAAAACCAAAATACTGCGAATAAATATTCGTTTTTAGGTGTCACAACTCTACAATTGTGTGAATGGAAATAAAATCAAGGAAAAATTGATGAAACTCTACGGTTTAAATTCATGTGACAGTTGCCGCGCCGCTCGAAAAGCCTTTAAAAACATAACGATTGAATATGTTGACGTGCGGGAGTCTGGTGTCCCTAGAAATGTTCTGAAAATGGCCTTGGAGATATTCGGAGCGGCTTTGATCAACAAATCTTCCACTACATGGCGTGGTTTGGACGAGCAAGCGCGCGCCATGGATTCGTTGGAATTGTTGAAAGCGCATCCCACTTTGATGAAGCGGCCCTTAATCGTGAATGGGTCTGAGATGACCCTCGGGTGGAAGCCTGATGTCGCCGCGTTTTATGCAGATATACAAGGATCTTAATCGGCTTCTTATCGATCATAAAAAAAGGCCGCTCAATCTGAGTGAGTTTTTTTGATATTATTTTTCAAATCACAATAGATCAGGGGGAGTTGATTCAACTTTGAGATCGGCAACCAACTGTTCCAAATTCATAACTTCGCTTTGTTTGCTGCCAAGGCGGCGGACTGAAACAGTACGGTCTTCCACCTCTTTCATTCCTATTGCCAAAATAACTGGTACTTTTGCCACGGAATGTTCCCGGACTTTGTAGTTGATCTTCTCATTGCGAATATCGGCTTCAGCACGGACGCCCACAGCGCGCAGAGCGGCCACAGCTTCACGCACAAAATCATCTGCATCAGACACGATAGAGACCACAACCACCTGACGTGGTGCCAACCAAATCGGCAGTTTGCCCGCATGCTCTTCAATTAAAATACCGATGAAGCGTTCGAATGAGCCAAGGCAGGCGCGGTGCAACATGACCGGACGGTGCTTGTTGCCATCTTCGCCGATATAGCTGGCACCCAGACGCTCAGGCAGAACAAAATCCACCTGATGGGTGCCGCATTGCCAATCACGGCCAATGGCGTCCGTCAGCACGAACTCGAGCTTTGGTCCGTAAAATGCACCTTCGCCGGGGTTCATTTCTGGCTCAATACCGGCCTTTCGAGTGGCTGCCAAAAGCGCAGTCTCGGCGCGATCCCAAACCTCATCTGATCCGGAGCGGTTTTCTGGACGGTCGGAGAATTTTACCCGAAATTTTTCGAAGCCAAGGTCTTTGTAAACAGAGGTCAGGTATTCGATATAAAGCGCTGTTTCCTCTTCGATCTGGTCTTCGCGGCAGAAGATATGCCCATCATCTTGGGTAAAGCCTCGGACCCGCATGATACCGTGCAATGCGCCTGAGGGCTCGTAACGGGCGCAGCTGCCGAATTCGGCCATGCGCAGTGGCAAATCCCGGTAGGATTTGAGGCCTTGGTTGAAAATCTGCACGTGGCAGGGGCAGTTCATCGGCTTTAGGGCATTCACGGCTTTTTCACGCGCATGCTCTTCATCCACTTCAACGATGAACATATTTTCTTGATATTTGTCCCAATGTCCAGATGCCACCCAAAGCTTGCGGTCCACCACTTGCGGGGTGTTCACCTCGACATAGCCGCCGGCGCGTTGTTTGCGGCGCATATAATCTTGCAACTCAGTGTAGATGGTCCAGCCATTTGGATGCCAGAAGACTTGGCCGGGGGCCTCTTCTTGCATGTGGTATAGATCCATTTCGCGGCCCAGCTTACGATGGTCGCGTTTTGCGGCTTCTTCCAGCATATGCAAATGCGCTTTGAGCTTTTCTTTATTGGTGAAGGCAACGCCGTAGATGCGTTGCAGCATGGCGCGTTTGCTGTCACCGCGCCAATAGGCTCCTGCCACACTCATCAGTTTGAAGGCATCGGCGGGTAATTGGCCAGTATGTTGCAAATGTGGACCACGGCAGAGATCTTGCCACTCGCCATGCCAATACATCCGCAATGGCTCATTGCCCGGGATCGAAGAAATAAGCTCCACCTTATAGGGCTCACCTGCATCGGTGTAATGCTGCACGGCGCGGGTGCGGTCCCAAACCTCGGTGCGGACAGGATCGCGTTGGTTGATGATGTCTTTCATCTTCTTTTCGATGACGGCAAGGTCTTCAGGTGTGAAAGGCTCGTTGCGGTCAAAATCATAATACCAGCCATCTTTGATCACCGGACCGATGGTCACTTGCACATCAGGCCAAATCTCTTGGACCGCACGCGCCATGACATGGGCCAGATCGTGGCGTATTAGTTCATCGGCTTGCAGCTCGTCTTTCATGGTGTGAATGGCGATGGTCGCATCAGCTTCAATCGGCCAAGCTAGATCGAAATGCTTGTCATCAACAGTGGCAGAAATGGCCTTTTTGGCCAGTGAAGATGCGATATCAGCCGCAACATCAGCTGCGGTGACACCGGCTTCATAGTTGCGAATGGAATTATCAGGGAGGGTAAGTGAGATCTGGACCATCAAGGGCACTCCTCGTCAGTTTGGCGCCCACGGAACGCCCGGTTGCGGGTATAAGGTTCAGAGGCTATTTGGCGCTTTTGATTTTCGCTGTCAACCGCCGAAGCATTATGATTGAGACCATTATGACACATGCGCTGAGCCTGAAGGGATGACTATCTGAAACGACTTTAGAATGACCGCTGTCTTGATTAGCCTATGATCGATGACTTGGGGTGATGAACAAATGAATTTTTTGACAACAGGCTCAGCCCGTAGGCTTGCCTATGTGCAAGTGGCTGGCAAGGGCCCAGGCGTAGTGTTTCTTGGCGGTTTTATGTCGGACATGTCAGGCACCAAAGCTCTGCATCTTGAAAGCTGGTGCCAAGCGCAGGGCCGGTCGTTTTTGCGGTTTGACTATTCTGGGCATGGCGCCTCATCGGAGGCTTTTGCCGATGGCTGTATCGGCGATTGGGCCGAGGACGCGCAGGCGGTTATTGAAACCCTCACAGAGGGGTCACAAATCTTGGTGGGGTCCTCTATGGGTGGCTGGATATCGTTGCTGATGTCGCAACGGATTTCCGAGCGAGTGGCCGGATTGGTCACAATCGCTGCTGCGCCTGATTTTACCGAAGATGGATTTTGGGCAGGTTTCAACGAGGATACCCGTAAGTACCTTCTGCAAGAAGGGGTGGTGAATATCCCCTCAGATTATGGTGACCCTTATCCAATCACCAAGCGGTTGATTGAAGATGGCCGGGCGCATTTGGTGTTGCGTACGCCGCTCGAATTGCCATTCCCGGTTCGCTTGTTGCAAGGGGATGAAGATGAGGATGTTTCGGTTCAACTGGCCAATAGACTTTTTGCCCATATCAAGGGCCTAGATGTGCAATTGCGTTTGCTCAAAGGTGCCGATCACCGGTTTTCAACGCCAAATGCATTGGCATTGATCGAGGCTGCTATTGCCGATGTAATTGAAACCATAAAAAACTAGACATAACATTTTTAGGGGGACGGATATGGCTTAATTTTTGCTAACATATTTAGGACAACCACAGTTCAGCAGCCCGGATGAGGGTAAAGTTCAGATGGGAAAGTGGATGAACCGGATAGATTCTGTCAGATAAAACTTTAATCAAACGCCTCTGACCACCCATAGTAGGCTCTCCAATCTATGTGACTTGATGCACACACTCATTTGTCTAATAGCACCCGCTTCAAAGTAACCCTACTCGCTTCAAACAAGTTTTATCTGACAGAACCCTTTTGATCGATGGTGGCTGGACGATTGGCTAACCGGTTAAAATAATGGTTAATTATCGGTAGAGGCGGTGTCTTGATCTTGGCAGGGGTTAGAAAACTTGTCACAATACTCTCATGAGCCCAGAACCTATTGTATTCTTGCCGGGCATGATGTGCGACGTGCGGCTTTTCGCCCCTCAAATTAATGGGTTATCGCATGAGCGTGCCGTGATGGTCGCGCCAGTGCATTTGGGCGAGCGGATTGAAGAGAATGCAAGCACCATTTTGGACATGACTCCGCGTCGCTTTGCTTGATGCGGGTTGCCTTTGGGTGGGATGGTGGCGATGGAGATTATCCGTCGTGCCCCAGATCGGGTGAGCCAGCTTTGCCTGATGGACACCAATCCCGTGTCGGAAACCTCCGTACGCGCGGCAGAACGTGAGCCACAAATCATCGCGGCGCGTACTGGAAGGTTGGAGGAAATCATGTGAGAGGATCTTGTGCCACATTATCTCGCTAAAACCCCATTTAAGTTTCATATTTTAGAGTTGATGGTGGATATGGCTCTCTCTCTGGGGCCGGAGGTGTTTGTGCGCCAATCTCGCGCTTTGCAAGAACGCCGTGATTAGCAATCCATGCTGCGCAATATCAAGTGCCCAACTTTGATTCTCTGTGGGGCGCAGGATCAGATTGCCCAGCCGAAACTCCATGAATTCATGGCTGAATTTATTGGACCAGCGGAATTGGTGGTCATCGGGAACGCCGGTCATCTGCCAACCTTAGAACAGCCTGAGGCCGCTATTGCCACTTTGCAGACTTGGCTCGATTAGAGCAAGAGCCCTATTTTTTGTGGCTGTGTTTTTGAACGGATTTCACGTTTTTGTTCTTTGATTTCTCTCGCATCCGACGTTTGGCAAGAATTTTCGTGTTTTCTACATCCTCAGCCACCAGCTTAAGCCAGCGCTGCATGCGCGGCACATCAACGTCACCGCTGGCAATGGCTGCTTGAACTGCGCATCCCGGTTCTTTGTCATGAGCACAATCGTTGAATTTGCAGTTTTGCCGCAAGGCATGCAGATCTGCGAAGGTTTCTTCCAGCCCTATGGACACATCAGTGAGCTGTAGTTCTCGCATTCCAGGCGTGTCGAGCACGGCACAACCCGACGGCATGATATGTAACTGTCGCCCCGTGGTGGTGTGACGGCCCTTATCGTCACTGCTGCGTACCTCTTGGGTCTGAATTGCGTCATTGCCGGCCAAAGTGTTTGCCAATGTGGATTTGCCAACGCCGGAAGACCCTAGAAAGGCCACAGTTTGTCCTGGCGCGCACCATAAGGCCAGATCTTCCAGCACTGAGGAGCTTCTGGCGTTTAAGCTGACCACCGCTACGCGCTCGGAAATGGTTTTGGCTTGTGACACGAAAGACTCTACATCTCTGGCCAAGTCGATCTTGGTCAAAACGATCACCGGTGTCACATCGGCTTCGTGGGCCATGGCGACATAGCGCTCCAACCGGGCGACGCGAAAATCATTATTGCAGGACGACACGATAAAGGCCGTGTCCAAATTGGCGGCGATCAACTGCTCTTTGCGGTCATGACCCGGTGCGCGGCGCTTGATCAAACTTTTGCGATCTAACAATTGGCTAGAGCGGGCGTCTTCGCGGTTGAACAGCAACCAATCCCCGACTGTTACACCGTGCAGAGAGGGGATCATCATGTCGAGGTTCGCGCCTTGGATATGCAAGGTATTTCTGTGCACTTGAGTGATGCGCACTGGAGGAGTGTTTTCGAGCTCAGCCGGATTCACTTGGTTCCAAAGGTACGCACTCCATCCCAAATTCCGAAGCTGGGTTTCAGCGTTGGGGGGGGCTAGGGCATCATCATGTGACGTGTCGGGCAGCATTGCTCGTTCTTTCCTGAGCGCGTGCCGCGCTTTTACCACATAGTGTCACATTTTAGCGCTATTGCCAGCACTCTTCGAGAGAGTCTGGCAATAGCGCTAAAATCGAGTTTTAAATCCTATGAAGTTTTAGCTGCTTTGGGCTTTTGATGCGTGTCGATGAATTTCAGCACCAAGGGCCGGATGTTGTTGCGCCAGCTTTTGCCCGCGAAAATGCCGTAGTGGCCAGCGCCCGGCTCAAGATGTGCGGCTTTGAGATTTTTGGGCAGGCCTGTCAGCAGATCCAGAGCGGCCAAACATTGACCAGGGGCTGAAATATCGTCTTTCTCGCCCTCAACCACAATCACCGGTACATTTTTGATCTGTGAAATGTCAGCATGAACGCCGTTCACATAAAACGCATTGCGCGCCACTTCGCGATTTTTAAAGATGCGATCCACCGTCGAGAGGTAAAACTCAGCAGTCATATCCATGACGGCTAGATATTCATCATAAAATTGATTGTGTTTGTCATTATCGCGGGCTTCGCCCTGTGCCGTTTTGGTGATCTGATCACTAAAGGCTTTGCTGTGAGTTTCACCGTTCATTGACATGAAAGACATCAATTGTAGTAAGCCCGGATAGACCCTGCGCCCAACGCCCGCATGTTGAAAGCCAACCTGCTGGATCATGGTTTCTTCCAGCTGGCCCATTTGAACCCGATGGCCGAAATCGGTAATATCGCTGGGGTTTGCATCTGGATCGATGGGACCGCCAATTAGTGTTAGGCTGGCAGGCTGTATTCCTGGGTTTGTGGCCGCCAAATAGGCCGTGGCCACAAGTGCTATGGGCCCGGGTTGGCAGACTGCAATCACATGTGTGTCAGAACCCAAAGTGCGCATGAACTCGGCCAAATAAAGCGTGTAATCCTCAACATCGAATTTGCCTTCGCTAACGGGTATATCCCGCGCGTTGTGCCAATCGGTGATATAGACTTCGCAATCGGGCAAAAGGCTGCGAACTGTCGAGCGCAAAAGGGTTGCATAATGCCCGGACATCGGCGCGACCAGCAAGACCTTGCGGTCACGGACTTTGCGGCCTGGAACGGAGAAGTGAATCAAATCGCCAAACGGTTTGGCCAAAATGGTTTCAACTTCAACCAAATGATCTTTGCCATCCTCGGTCGAAACAAAGTCCAACCGCCAGCCGGGCTTTACGACCATGCGTGAAAAAGCGCGTTCTGTGACCTCACCCCAAGCCGACATCCATTGAAAGGCGGGATTGGGAATCATCGCGAACATCGGGTAGGAGGCCATAGCTTTTGCCGTCGCCCCCATCCATTGGTTGGTGTTGCGGAGGGTTTCCATCATATCGTAGGTTGCCATGTAGCGCATCGACATCTCTTTCCTTGCATGGCAGCTATGCATCATTATATTTTGAAATAATGTTAATTTACACATATGCTGCAACTGCAAACTAGGAGGCTTTTGTCGACATGACAACTGATAACAACGATGCAGGCGCAGCATTAGAGCGATTAAGCTCGAATTTGCAGCGTGTTGATGCACTGACCCAAAGGCTTTTGGCGGCTGTGGCCCATAAAAAGCCTGTGCGAACGTCGCTTCAGGGGCCAAGCCAAGAATTGTTTACCAAGGCCGCAACTGCCTATGTGACCGAAATGATGAGCAATCCCTCACGCATGATGGAACAGCAAATCGCTTACTGGGGCCAATCCCTCAAACATTATGTCGCCAGCCAGCAAAATAACAGTGATCGACGCTTTGCAGATCCAATGTGGAGCGAGCACCCCTATTTCAATTTCATCAAACAGCAATATTTGCTGAACACCCAGGCCATGGAGACCGCCGTGGCGCAGATGGACAACCTAGACACTCGCGAGCGGCAAAAGCTGGATTTCTTCAGCCGTCAGATCATGGATATGTTCAGCCCGAGCAATTTTCTGGGCACCAATCCACAGGCCCTGGCGCGCGCCGTAGAGACCGACGGTGAAAGCTTGGTTCGAGGGCTTGAAAATCTTGTGCGTGATATTGAGGCCAATGATGGTGACTTGATGGTAACCCTTGCGGATCAAGGGGCGTTCGATGTGGGCAAGAATTTGGCTACCACGCCGGGCAAGGTGGTGTTCAGCAACCATATGTTTGAGCTGATACAATATAGCCCTACGACTGAGACCGTTCAGGATGTGCCTTTGGTGATCTTCCCGCCTTGGATTAATAAATTCTACATTATGGATCTGCGGCCTGAAAACAGTTTGGTCAAATGGGTGGTTGATCAAGGCTTTACGCTGTTCGTGGTGAGCTGGATTAATCCAGACGCCAGCATGCGTGAGACGGGTGTCGACACCTATATAGAAGATGGCTTTTTGACTGCGATTGCGAAGGTCAAAGAAATTTGTGATGTGCCACAGTTAAATGCCGCCGGTTACTGCATTGGTGGCACAACATTGTCGCTGACTTTGGCTTTGATGGCCAAGCGTGGTGATACGTCAGTCAAATCGGTGACGCTATTTACCACCCTGACTGATTTTTCAGAACAAGGAGAAATGTCTGTCTTTCTGGGGGACGATTTTGTAGATGGAATCGCTGCCGAGGTGGAAGAGTTTGGCATGTTGGACAATATGTTCATGTCACGCACCTTTTCGTTCCTGCGCTCTAACGATCTGATCTATGGCCCGGCGATTCGGCATTACATGATGGGCGAGACGCCTCCTGCTTTTGATCTTTTGTATTGGAACGGAGATGGCACGAACCTGCCAGGGCGTATGGCTATAGAATATCTTCGTGGGCTATGTCAGCAAAATCGATTTGCGGATGGTGGGTTTGAGGTTTGCGGCGAGCAATTGTATCTGAGTGATGTTGCTGTACCGCTTTTAGCTGTGGCGTGTGAAACTGATCATATTGCCGCTTGGGACCAATCTTACCGGGGTGTTCAGCAAATGCAGGGGACCGAAAGGCGCTTTATCTTGGCTGAATCGGGCCATGTCGCAGGAATCATAAATCCGCCGAAACGCAATAAATATGGATATTACACCAATCCTGATCTGCAAGCTGACCCAGCCGACTGGCAGTCTAATGCCGAGCATCACGCCGGTAGTTGGTGGCGCGCATGGCAAGATTGGCTTTTGCTGCATTGCGGTAATACAGTGAAGGCCCGTAAGCCCAAAGCGGCCAAGGGGTTGAAGCTAATAGATGCCCCCGGAACATACGTCCAAAAATAATTTATGCTGCGATGCAGAAAGTTCTTGCAATG
>Ga0209830_10001613_pt1 | contig 19475 bp, 20 predicted proteins | sample ArcticOcean_MG_C_12_FD_187439 | JGI IMG/M metagenome (GOLD analysis project Ga0209830, IMG submission 187439) | Marine microbial communities from western Arctic Ocean - ArcticOcean_MG_CB8_130 (SPAdes) (version 2) | ecosystem: Environmental > Aquatic > Marine > Oceanic | place: Arctic Ocean...
GCTTAATGTCTCTATCAATAATGACCATGTTTTCTTTGGTTCGTTCACACGCTTTACCAAAGCCAATAATTGCTGCAATATTTTCAGTTCCACTTCTTAAGCCTTTTTCCTGGCCTCCACCAATAATGAAAGGTGACATATCAATTTTTTTATTAAGAATAAGTGCAGCAACACCTTGCGGACCATAAATTTTATGGCTTGAGATTGTTATTGCATCAACCCCAAGCATCTCAAAATCAACTGGAATTTTTCCTAAGGCCTGAACAGCATCAGTGTGAACAATCATTTTTTTTAATTTTGCCCATTTAATTAATTTAGGTAAGTCTTGGATGACACCAGTTTCGTTATTAGCCATCATAACGGACAGAAATGAAATAGGATTTTTGATATCAATTTTTACATCTTCCAGATCCAATAAACCTTGTTTATTGACTGGAATTTTAGTCGCCATAAAACCTTTTCTAGAAAGAGACTTAATTGGTTCACTGATACAAGGATGTTCAATTGCACTATAAGCAAAATGAGTTTCTGGATAACTTTGTGCAATTCCGTTAATAATAGTGTTGTTAGATTCTGTTCCACTAGCAGTAAAGATAACCTGAGAGGGATGCGCATTAACAGAGAAAGCTACTTTCTCTCTTGCTTCTTCAATGGCAGTTTGGGCTCGTCGACCAAATTTATGATTTGATGTAGGGTTACCTTGCTGCTCAGACAAGAAGGGCATCATCTCTTGTAAAACTTCTGGATGCATTGCAGTAGTTGCATTGTGGTCAAAGTAAATCAATTTAAATTAACCCCGCCTTTAATGAGGGCGCCTGTCTTTTTACAGAATCAAATTTAACCGTTTTATTTTTATTACGTTGACTCTCAACAAGATTAGCAAGTGTTAGTCCATCAAGGTAATCAAAGATTTTATGGTTTAATGATTCCCACAAGTCATGCGTAATACAACGATTTCCATCTTTGCAATTTTCTTGTCCACCACACTGGGTTGAATCAATCTGTTCATCCACTGAAGTGATAATTTTTTTAATAGTGATGGCATCATAATCCATAGCGGTGAGGTAACCCCCACCCGGACCACGAACACTTTTTACCAGACCCATACGGCGCATACGGCTAAAAAGTTGCTCAAGATAAGATAAGGAGATAGATTGACGCTCACTAATCTCACTTAGTGTGACAGGGTTGCTAGCCTCATTTAATGCTAGGTCTAACATGGCAGTTACGGCAAATCGCCCTTTAGTAGTAAGTTTCATAATGCCATTCTATAATACCTGACTAAATCAATCAAGTATTTTATATATTTAAGGCTATGTCTTTTTTTGGGAAGTTATAACTTTTTCGAGGCGCACAATTTTACCTTCTTGGGCATTAATTTTCTTAATTAATTCCTGAATCGATTGCACCATTGGATCATCTTCATCCTTGCCAACCGCATACGGGCTAAAGGAATTAGTTTTTTGAGCGCTATCATCAACTAAGCGTGCTGGAATCCCAACTGCTGTGGCATTTTTAGGGATATCTTTAACAACCACTGCATTTGATCCAATTTTTGCACCACTACCTATAGTTATAGGACCGAGTATTTTGGCTCCAGCTCCGATAACTACTTTATCTTCAAGGGTGGGGTGTCGCTTTCCTTGCTTCCAAGAAGTTCCACCGAGAGTCACTCCATGATAAATAGTACAATCATCTCCGATAATTGCTGTTTCTCCAATCACCACACCCATGCCATGATCAATAAAAAAACGACGTCCAATTATTGCTCCAGGATGAATTTCGATTCCTGTTATTATTCGCGAAAGATAAGATGTTACTCTCGCGACCCAATAAAGCTTTATTCGCCAAAAGAAATGCGCTAATCGATGAAAAAGGATTGCGTGAACACCTGGATAAGTGGTTATAATTTCAAGGTATGACCTTGCTGCAGGATCTCTGTCAAATACGATAGAGAGATCAGATTTTATTTTTTCAAACATATTTAATTTTTTTTTAATTTAATAGATATTTTTAAGAGAAATATTATCTCATGAAAACTAAAGCTTGACCATTTAACTCAAGTAAAGATTATTTTAGTTTTTTTTGAATTTCAGAAAGAATTCCTCTTAAAATATTAACCTCGTCCTTGTCTAAATTTGACCGATTAAACATGAGGCGCAACCTCTGCATTAGGCGCTCAGCCTGAATTTTTTTCAGGAAACCAATTTGATCTAAGACAGACTCTAAGTGATTAAAAAATCCATTGAGGACAACATGTGAAACATATTTCGTAGGAGTTACTTTTATAATATCATTTTTAAGATATAGGCCAGTCATCATTCGAATTTCGTGGCATGCGATTTGAACTGCCTGTGATAAATTAAGGGAGGAGTAGCTCTTATTTGCATCAATGAAACTAAGTTTCTGGCAGTGTTTAATTTCATCATTAGACAAACCGTTTGTCTCGTTACCAAATAACAAGGCAACTTCATTCTTTTCTGCAATAGGGAGTATATTTGTTGCAGTCGTCCGAATGTCTTCATGAGGCTGGGTTAATTCTCTTTTTCTCGCGGTAAAGCCAACTGTAAAGTTGACTCCAATCAAAGCATCCTCTAGCGATTCAATAACAATAGCTTCTTTAAGAATGTCATCTGCTCCTGATGCTAAAGCATCTGCCTCAGAGCTTGGAAAGTTATTTGGTTTAACTAGATATAGTCTAGAAAATCCCATCGTTTTGAGTGCTCGCGCTGATGAGCCAATATTACCAGGATGACTAGTGCGACATAGGATAATTCTAAATTTTTTCAGTAGATTTGATTTGGTCTGCACGGGTTTTCTCTATAAAATGTTATCTTAACAAGCTCATGCTAGTCTTTTTCAATTATTTTAGGTTTATTTATGCACCCAATGTTAAATATGGCAGTAAAAGCTGCTCGTCGCGCCGGTTCGATTATTACTCGCGCCTCAGAAGATATTAGTGTCTTGACGGTAAATGACAAGGGATACAACGATTTTGTTAGTGAGGTTGATGTGGCATCAGAGCTGGCTATCATAGACGTGCTAAAAAGAGCTTATCCAAGCCACGGATTCATGGGAGAAGAGTCGGGCTTAACTGGGGAGGCTGAGAGTATTTGGATTATTGATCCATTGGATGGGACTACAAACTTTCTCCATAATTATCCACAATATTCAATTTCGATTGCATTACAGTACCGGGGGGAGATTACGCAAGCAGTTGTCTATGACCCTAACAGTAATGAGCTTTTTACTGCCACTAAAGGGCAGGGAGCTTATCTAAATGATCGCCGAATTAGAGTGTCTAAAAAAACTAAAATGAAAGAATGTTTGATTGGGACAGGATTTCCATTTCGTGACTTTACTCACCTCCCATGCTATCTAAAAATTCTTGAGGAATTAATACGAGAGACTTCAGGTATAAGACGACCTGGAAGCGCTGCTTTGGATTTAGCATATACTGCGGCAGGGCGTTTTGATGGTTTCTTTGAAATTGGCTTATCGAAATGGGATATCGCAGCAGGAGGTTTGTTACTTTCAGAGGCTGGGGGAATTGTTAGTGATTTCAGCGGCAAGGATGATTGGATTAATTCAGGAAATATTATTGCCTCCACCCCAAAGATTTACGAATCATTTGTTAAAATTATTAATAAACATTTAAGCAAAGAACTAAAAAGTTAACTTAAAATAAATTTAATTAACGTATTTTTAATCTATATCCATTCCGTTGCAGATTTTTTTTTGCATGCTGAGCCAATTTTCTGCCATTGATGTGGTTTTGTAATCTTTAAAGCATGGAGCGCCTAATGTGTAATGGATGAGTTTTGCTAAAGGATTTTCAGGGTACTCAATGGCTAACCAATTCCATTCAATTGGAAGTTCGCCTATCTCTCCATCTTCAAGCCATGAAAATCGATGCAAGAACTTCCCTGTTTGTTTATTGATAAAGTCAGGCGTTAAAATTTTATGTTTGGGGTGGGCACAATTCCATAAGATAACACTCGACCAATTTTTTCTTGGGTAGTTTTCATTTTTGTTATCAAGGTATTTATTTTCAGCTTTAGTTTTATAGTCATGCTTAACGACTTGAACAGCCTTAGTTTCATCCCTAAGGTCTAACAACTCTTTAATGTCAGTTTGACAAATCATATCGCCATCGACATAAATTGACCAGCCCTCAAAATTCGACATAAAAGGAGTTAAGAATCTAGAGTATACGAAGTCATTGCTCTTATCTTGATGAGTTTCTTCATAAAAATTAAGCGTGCTAACTGCAAGTGGAGTTATTTCAATAGGCAGGGTTGATTTTTCAATTAGACTTTGAGTAAAAGTATGATAAACCACTGACTCTCTTGGGTCGAAACCTACATAGATTTTTACTTTAGATAGCATTTTTTTTGTCTAGTGATGATGACCATCTTCTCCATGAACATGCTTGTGAGTAACCTCTTCCTCGCTTGCAGATCGGACATCTTTTATCGTCGCCTCAAAAATAACTCTCTGACCTGCCCATAGATGATTACCATCCACTACAACTTTGCCATCTGCAATGTCTGTTATTGTATAAACAATAACTTCCCCTGAGGCGTCCTCCCCTTCAAATTGCATTCCTTCCTTAAGACTTTTTTCTGGAAATGCGCTGGCAGGTTCAATTTGGACTAACTCCTCATCATAATCTCCAAAAGCATCTGCTGGCTCTAGAGCGACCACAACTTTGTCTCCAACCTTTTTCCCATGAATTGCTTCTTCTACCTTAGGGAAAATACTGTCATGGCCTCCATGAAGATAGGCTATAGGATCTTTAGCAGATTCTAATGTAGTTCCATCAGCGTCCTTGAGTTCATAGGTGATACTGACTACGGTATTCATTTTAATTTCCATGCTTAACTAGCACCTTTTGAAATTTTCAATTTAATTTAATTTAATTTAATTTAACTTAACTTAAATTTTACATTAGAGAGCTCTTATTTATAAACTTTTTTCTTGTGTTTATGACTGGAGCATTATAAAAATTTGTTGGGCTTATGATTGTAATTTTTTTGACTGCGTCAATTTTTGGAAAGTCTTTACTAAAATGAAGGCCTCGACTCTCCTTCCTTTCAATTGCAGACAACACAATTAATTCAGCTACCTGTAAAAGATTTCGCAATTCAATTAAGTTATTACTAATTTTAAAATTGGTATAAAACTCATGAACCTCATCACGAAGCATATTAATACGATGTAATGCTCTAGCAAGCCTTTTGTTGGTTCTAACGATTCCTACATAATTCCACATAAATCGACGTAATTCATTCCATGTATGAGTAATTAAGATCTCCTCATCAGAATCTGTCACTCTACTTTCATCCCATGACGGCAATGCGAAGAATTGATAATCTTTTTCAGAAAGAATCGCATTAGCTGCAGCATCTGAAAATACCAAACATTCTAAAAGTGAATTACTTGCTAATCGATTTGCACCATGGAGTCCAGTATAGGCTGCTTCCCCAATGACATAAAGCTGCTCAATATCTGTTTGTGCATCAAGATTTGTCATCACGCCACCGCAACTGTAATGGGCTGCAGGCACAACCGGAATAGGGTCTTTTGTAATGTCAATGTTTAAATCTAAACAGCGCTGATAAATTGTAGGAAAGTGCTCTAGGATGAAAGATTTTGATTTGTGGCTAATATCAAGGTAAACAAAGTCTAAGCCTCTTTTTTTCATTTCAAAATCGATTGCACGCGCTACAATATCACGAGGAGCTAGCTCTTTACGAGGGTCATAAAGATGCATAAAAGATTGGCCACCAGGTAATTTTAAAATACCACCTTCCCCACGAAGCACCTCCGAAATCAAGAATGATTTCGCATGAGGATGAAATAAACAAGTCGGATGGAATTGAACAAATTCCATATTAGCTACACGGCATCCGGCTCGCCATGCCATTGCGATACCATCGCCTGTACTTACATCGGGATTGGTGGTGTAGAGATATACTTTACTTGCCCCGCCGGTTGCCAATATAGTAATCTTGGAAGAAAAAGTAAGGACATCTCCTGTTTCATTTTCTAATACATATGCCCCTAAGCAGCGATTTTTATCACTATCCTCTACTTCAATTTTCTCAGAAGTAATTAGGTCTACTGCAATATGGTCTTCAAAAACAGTAACATTAGGATGTTCTTTAATTCTCTTAATTAATACATTTTGAACTGCTCTGCCTGTTGCGTCAGCTACGTGCGCAACTCGACGATATGAATGCCCACCTTCTTTGGTAAGATGAAGGTCATTTTTAATTTGATCCTTAGTAAAATCTACTCCAAGGTCAGCAAGCCATTTGAGAGCTTCTTGACTACGATGGGCAACATAAGATACTACAGCCGCATCACAAAGTCCTGCACCAGAAGAAAGTGTGTCATTGATATGGGCATCTATAGAATCTTCTTCTGATATTGCACTTGCAATACCACCTTGCGCCCATTGACTGGAGCTCACAGATAATGTCTTTTTACTAATAATAGCAATTTTTTTATTGTCAGCTAGTTTGATTGCGGCACTCAGTCCTGCTAGGCCGCTACCAATTATGAGAATATCAAAATTTAACATCATTATAATTTAATTATTTTTCGGAACTTATTGTTTGTGAATTAGGTCACGTTATTGTATTAGATTATGAATGAAAAAGATTATGAATGAAAACTAATAATAAAATATAAACCTTTTTGAAAGACACAAATTATGCAACCATTAAAAATAGTTCAAAAATCTAACCCCATGTACAATACTGCGATAATGGAAAAAAAAGTCATCTCACCGATTCAAAAACCAGTTAATCCAGAGCGTGCAATCGATCAGATCCTTGTCGAGAAATCGCAAAAAGGTGACAAGAAAGCTTTTAGTATATTAGTTGAAAAATACCATAAAAAACTATTTAGACTTTTAAGTAGAATGGTAAGAGATCAATCTGAAATAGAAGATATTGTTCAGGATTCATTTATCAAAGCTTACCGAGCAATTAATAATTTTCGCGGTGACAGTGCTTTTTATACTTGGCTTTATCGGATTGGTATTAATACTGCAAAGAATCATTTGGTCGCCTTAGGTAAAAGGCCGAAAGCCATGGATGAAGTAGAGATAGAAGACATAGAGAACTTCGAAAGTGGTTATGAAATGAGAAATCACGATACTCCAGAGAGCATTATGATGAATCAGGAGATTGTTGTTGCTGTAAGTGAGACAATTGAAACCCTTCCTGAAGAGCTTAAAGAAGCAATTGCACTTCGTGAAATGGATGGATTAAGTTACGAAGAAATTGCAGAAATCATGCAATGTCCAATAGGGACTGTAAGGTCGAGAATTTTTAGAGCAAGAGAAGCTATAGCCGAGAAATTAAAACCATTAATCGAAGAAAGTAACAACCGTTGGTAAATTAGGAAAATAAAAATGACAGAAAAAAACTCATCATTGTTCGACAATGAAATAAATGAAGAAGATATTGAATCTTTAATCTCAAGCGAGATTAAAAAACCTAATATGCGCAGTCAATGGTTCTATTATCAGACTATTCGAGACGTCGTTCGAAGTGAATATAGCGGTTCAAGCAATTTATCTAAAAAAATTATGGATGCAATAGATGAAGAGCCAACTCAAATGAGAGGCTATAGTCCAGCAAAGGAACTTGCTGTTAATTTTAATTTTTATAACTGGCAATTAATTTTGGGCTTCGCTGTTTTGTTTGCAATTGCGTTTGCAGGTCTGAATATTCAAAATAAAAATACTGTGACACCAGTTCAGTTAGTTTATGAGGAAATGCCTGTTGACATTATGAACGCACATTTCGCTAATACATCTTCAACTGCAAATTATTTTGTTCAAACAACTTTTGTAGATAATTAAAATAATGAAGTATATTAGCCTGCTTTTATTTCTTTTAACTTTAGTTAAAACACCCTTATTAGCTGATCAGAATCCATGGGGAATAATCGAAAGATGTCAAAAAGCCAGTCAAACTCTTAATTATAAGGGTATTTATATTTCTCAGAATGGACAAGAATTAAAGTCTGTTGAAATTACACATGCACTTCATGGGAGCGAGCAATTCACAAGAATTAACCTTTTGGATGGTAATGCCGATGAAGTTTTATCTCAGGGTAAAAATGTTGTTATTTATCATAAGCATGATGACAATGTTGTCATTCAGAAAAGAGAGCAACAACATCTATTTCCTGCAATTTTTCGTGGAAAAATTGCTGAAATCAAAAAATATTATTTGTTAAGTTTTGGAGCGTCTCAAAGAGTTGCAGGTCGAATGACACAAATTGTTAATTTAACACCCAAAGACAGCTTGAGGTATGCTTACAGTTTTTGGCTGGATGAGGAAACATCACTTCCCCTTAAGATGGTTATTAGCAATATTGAGAAAAAGATTTTGGAGCAATCTACTTTTAATAAAATTCAATTTAATACAGTAACTGATCTTGACTGGTTTACACCTACCTTAGATCCTTTAAATAAATATCTTATTGACGATAACATTACTAAAGAAATAAATTTAAACCGGTTCTGGAGGGCTAAAAATATTCCACCAGGATTCAAGGAGGTAAATTTCATGGTATCGAAGATGGCAGGCATCAACTTAGTGGGCAACCATTCTGTTTACTCGGATGGTCTTTCTTATATCTCCTTGTTTGTGCAGCCAGTCCGTAAGGGTCAAAAACCAAAAGTTGGTGACCTTAGCTTTAATGCAACTAATGTTTCAGCTCGATATTACAAGGGCTATCAAATTATGGCTGTAGGTTCAGTCCCTCTCAAAGCTGTAAGAAATTTAATTGATTCGGTAGAGTTTTAATCTTATGATTAAAGAGGAGGCATTAATAACCGAGAGGAGATATTCATACCTTAATGGGAGGTATATTTGGGTTTGAATTAGGCCTAATTTTTATTAAAGCCGTTGTTTCAAAAAATCATAATGGTCTTTGTAATGAGGCTCGTATGATTAAAATTACACAAAATTAGGAAACTTAAAAATATGATACATAAATTATGCTCCATTTTTATTCTTACATTAATTAGTCTTAACTCAGCATTTGCAGTTGAGCTTCCTGATTTTACTATCCTAGCTGAAGAGCAAGGGAGCAAAGTGGTTAATATAAGCGCCTCAAAAGAGGTTGCATCTAACTATCACAATAGCCCTTCTATGCAGGACGAAAGAATGCAAGAATTCTTTAAACGGTTTGGAATACCAGGAATGCCACCGGGCAGCCAAGAGAATCACCCTCCAGAAAAGCAGAGTGCCACTGGTTCAGGCTTTATTATTGATACCAAAGGTTACGTGATAACAAATGCACACGTTGTTGCAGGGGCAGATTCAGTGATTGTAAAATTAGCTGATAAGCGTGAATTCAAAGCAGAAATTATAGGGGTTGATCGAAGGACTGATGTTGCTTTGCTTAAAATTAAAGAATCAAATTTGCCAGCCGTTAAATTTGGAGACCCAGAAAAAGTTAAAGTAGGTCAGTGGGTTGCTGCCATTGGGTCGCCTTTTGGACTTGAAAATACAATGACAGTAGGTGTAGTGAGTGCAAAAGGCCGGGCTTTGCCCCAGGAAAACTTCGTACCTTTTATTCAGACAGATGTAGCCATTAATCCTGGTAACTCTGGTGGGCCATTATTCAATACTGACGGGGAGGTTATTGGTATCAACTCTCAAATTTATAGCCGAACTGGAGGTTATATGGGGTTGTCTTTTGCAATACCGATTGACGTTGCGATAAATGTAGTCGAGCAATTAAAATCGAATGGTAAGGTTATTAGGGGTTGGTTAGGAATAGCCATACAGGAAATCACTAAGGAATTATCTGAATCATTTGGGATGGAAAATACCAGAGGCGCTTTAATTGCAAATGTAGAAAAGGGTTCTCCAGCAGAAAAAGGTGGATTATTACTAGGCGATATCATTTTAAGGTTTAATAAAAATGAGATTATCGTTTCATCTGATCTTCCCAAATATGTTGGTACGACAAAGCCTTTTGCTAAAGTGCCAGTTGAAATCCAAAGAAAAGGAAAGAAAGTAGTTCTTAATCTTGCGGTAGGTGAAATGCCAACTGATGAAAAGGTCGCTAGATCTAACAAAAACAACCCTAAAGAGGTCAATCGTATTGGGCTTGCATTAAAACAATTAAGCCCTGATGATATGAAAAAAACTAATGGTAGGAATGGGTTATTAGTTTTGTCGACGCAGGGTGAGTCAGTAGCTGCAGGTATAAGGCCAGGTGATGTAATTCTTGCTCTGAATAATTCTGCAGTTAAAACTATTGCGATATTTAATCAAGAATTAAGAAGAATCCCAAAAGGCAAAACTATTGCATTACTTGTGTATAGAAAAGGCGATACTCTTTATGTACCAATTAAAATTACAGATTAAATTATTCTTCATCTTTTAAGTCAATAAGGTAAAATCATTTTTTTGTAAAGGCGCCTATGGCGCCTTTACCCATTTGTAATATTTGATTCAGGCACTAAATTTACATGAATAACATTAGAAACTTTTCGATTATTGCTCACATTGATCATGGTAAATCTACCTTGGCAGATCGTATCATTCAATTTTGTGGTGGATTACAGGACCGCGAAATGGAAGCTCAAGTATTAGATTCTATGGATTTAGAGCGAGAGCGAGGAATAACAATTAAAGCACAAACGGTGACACTTAAATATAAATCCCTAAATAGCGAAGAATATGTATTCAATATAATTGATACCCCTGGCCATGTTGATTTTACATATGAAGTGAGCCGCTCTTTGTCGGCCTGTGAAGGAGGAGTTCTAGTAGTAGATGCCTCTCAGGGTGTTGAGGCTCAAACGGTAGCAAATTGTTACACCGCATTAGATCAGAATGTCGAAGTATTCCCTGTGTTAAATAAAATTGATTTAGCATCTGCCGAGCCTGATCGGGTTAGAAAGGAAATTGAGGATGTAATTGGTATTGATGCTAGTGAGGCAATTTTATGTTCTGCTAAAACAGGTGTTGGCATCCAAGATATCCTAGAGCAGGTAGTTAAAAAGATACCCGCTCCTTTGGGCGATATCAAGAAACCACTAAAAGCTTTAATAATTGATGCATGGTTTGATAATTATGTCGGAGTGGTTATGCTAGTTCGTGTAGTTGATGGAGAAATTAAACCGAAAGATAAGATTCACTTGATGGCGACCAAGGATGAACACCTTTGTGAACAGGTTGGAGTTTTTACACCAAAGTCTCTTGTTAGAGAATCTTTGAAAGCAGGAGAAGTGGGTTTTGTAATCGCTGGTATTAAAGAGTTAGCGAGTGCAAAAGTCGGAGATACGGTTACTTTGGTTAAGGAAAAAGCTGAAGAGGCTCTTCCTGGCTTTAAAGAAATAAAACCCCAGGTCTTTGCGGGACTCTATCCGATTGAGTCAAATCAATTTGATGGATTGAGGACGGCATTCGAAAAGCTACAGCTAAATGATTCTTCTTTATCATTTGAGCCTGAAAATTCAACAGCTTTAGGCTATGGTTTTCGTTGTGGATTCCTTGGCTTGTTGCACATGGATATCGTGCAAGAGCGACTTGAGCGTGAGTATGAGATGGAGCTTATTACAACAGCCCCTACTGTAATTTATGAGATTTTACTAAACAATACTAAAACAGAAATGATTGAGAATCCTTCTCGGCTACCTGATCTTTCAATAATAAAAGAAATCAGAGAGCCTATTATCAATCTTAATGTATTGATGCCACATGAATATGTTGGTCCTGTGATGACACTGGTAAATTCAAAACGCGGCATACAAAAGAACATGCAATATCTGGGAAGGCAGGTAATGATTAGCTACGAAATTCCGCTTAGTGAGGTAGTCCTTGATTTCTTTGATAGGCTTAAGTCAGTATCAAGAGGCTATGCCTCAATGGATTATGAGTTTTTAGAATTTAGAGAGGCAGACCTAGTAAAGCTAGATATTATGGTCAACGGTGAGCGTGTAGATGCATTATCATTAATTGTACATCGATCAAATAGCTTGTTACGTGGACGCGATTTGGTAACAAAGATGCGTCAATTAATCCCAAGGCAAATGTTTGATGTCGCAATCCAGTCAGCGATTGGTGCTAATATTATTGCAAGAGAAACGGTCAAGGCTATGCGAAAAAATGTTACAGCTAAGTGTTATGGTGGTGATGTGAGTAGAAAAAAGAAGCTGTTGAGTAAACAAAAAGAGGGTAAGAAAAGAATGAAACAAGTGGGTAATGTAGAAATTCCTCAAGAAGCATTTCTTGCAATTTTACAGGTGGGTGAATAAATGATATTTGCAGCAATATTAATGGCAGTTACCCTTTTAACAGGCTTTATTTCGTTTTTAGACTTAGTTTTTTTAAAGGCGAGAAGGGGCCCAGAAAAAAAAGAAGGTAAGATCGTAGAGTACGCCAAAAGTTTTTTCCCGGTATTATTGGCCGTATTTATTATCCGCTCATTTATAGTTGAACCTTTCAAGATTCCTTCTGGATCAATGATGCCAACATTAATCTCGGGTGATTTTATTGCTGTTAATAAATTTAGTTATGGCTTACGTTTACCTGTTTTTAATAAAACATTAATTAAAATTGGTAGCCCAAAGCGAGGTGACGTGATTGTATTTCATTACCCAAAAGATCCAAATATTGATTATATTAAAAGATTAATCGGCTTACCTGGTGATGAGGTTCGCTACGAAAATAAACAACTTTTTATAGATGGGAAAGCAATAGAGCAAGAATTTAACTCAGATTATATATACCCCCTAAGTTCAGCTGGGCTAATGACCGCAAAAGAATACAATGAGTCTCTTTCAACAGAGGAGCATGCAATTTTGATTCATGAAATTCCTGATAAAAATTACAAATTTAATGTGCCTCCTGGCCATTATCTAGCTATGGGAGACAATCGTGACAATTCTTCTGATAGTCGCGTATGGGGATTTGTCCCTGACAAGTATTTGGTGGGGAAAGCATTTATTATTTGGTTAAACTTTTCGGAGCTAAGCCGTATTGGTAAGTCGATTAAATAAATAATGGCGAACATATCACAACTTAATCAATTTGAAATTTTTCTTAAGTATGAATTTAAGAATAAGGATTTATTAGAATTAGCATTAACTCATAGAAGCTTTAAAGGAAAAAATAATGAGCGATTAGAATTCTTAGGTGACAGTATTCTAAATTTTGTTGTTGCAGAATTATTATTTCAAAAGTTTCCTCAGTCAGTCGAGGGAGATTTAAGTAGACTACGATCAGAGCTTGTAAAAGCTTCAACATTAAGCGAGATTGGCACTGAGATTAATGTAGGTGATTTTTTAAGATTAGGGGAAGGTGAATTAAAAAGTTCAGGCTGGCGGAGACCATCAATTTTGGCTGATACAGTTGAGGCTGTAATAGGAGCAATTTTTCTCGACAGCGGGATGGTTGATGTGCAATTAATAATTAAAAGATGGCTTGATAGGCGAATTGAAATGATTGACCCTAAAAAAATAAAAAAAGATGCAAAGTCATTGCTACAAGAATTCTTACAAGGTAAGAAGATAGCACTTCCCAAATATGAAGTTGATTCAATTGAAGGCGAAGCTCATTCACAGAGTTTTGTTGTTCAATGTTATATTCCTGCCCTAGGAATTAGTGTTAAAGGAGATGGAGATAGCAGAAAGATTGCTGAGCAGATAGCAGCAAAAAATGCGCTAATAGCTTTAGGAAAACAAAACGACTTATGAGCAAAAATATTAAAGAAAAACGATGTGGAACGATTGCTATCGTTGGGCAGCCAAATGTTGGTAAGTCCACATTATTAAATTATTTTGTCGGTACTAAGTTAAGTATTACATCCAAAAAAGCTCAAACGACTCGTTATCAACTCCTAGGAATACATTCTACTGAGGACACTCAATTTATTTTTGTAGACACTCCCGGCTATCAATTAAAATACCTTAATACGATGAATCGAGGTTTAAACAAAACTGTTTTACAGGCACTTCGTGAAGTTGACCTAGTTTTATTCTTGATAGAGCCAGGCCATATGGATAGTACTGATCAGAAAATACTAAGTATGATCTCAACTGATACCCCTGTTGTGCTTGTGATTAACAAAGTAGATTTAATGAAAGACAAAGAAAAACTTCTGGGGTTGATGAAAGATTTTGCTGCGCTTGAACGTTTTGAAGCGATTGTGCCCACCAGTGTCAAGAAGAAAAGTAACTTAATCGAGCTTATACAGTCCTTAAAGCCTTTTTTGCCTGTTCAAGATTTTATTTATGAGGCAGATGAAATTACGGACAAGAATGAGCGTTTTTTAGCTTCAGAAATCATTCGTGAAAAAATCTTTCGGCTAACAGGTCAGGAGCTGCCATATTCGGTAGCTATAGAAATTGAAAAATTTGAGCAGGAAGGTAATACACGGAGAATTTTTGCCGCTATTATTGTAGATCGTGACTCACACAAACCCATGATTATTGGCAAAAAAGGAGCCCGTTTAAAAGAAATTTCCATGAGTGCAAGATTAGATATGGAAAGATTGTTTGGAGGTAAAGTATGGTTAGAAACTTGGGTTAAGGTTAAAAAAGGCTGGGCTGATGATCAGCGAGCGCTTAAATCTCTAGGGCTTTAGATACAAATGGTACGTCAATCTACTAAACAAGAAAATGAAATTGTCTACGTATTACATACATACCCGTTCAAAGAAACTAGCCTTATTATTGAGATTTTCTCTAAAGCTCATGGACGTATTTCTATTGTCGCAAAGGGCGCACGACGTCCTCGATCTTTAGTCCGGGGAATGCTTCAGTCGTTTCAGTCCTTACAAGCTACCTGGTCTGGACAGGGTGAAATGAAAACGCTTCACTCTATTGATTGGTGTGATGCACTCTTACAGATTGAAGGAGATGCCTTAATTTGTGGTTTTTATATTAATGAGTTACTAATGAGGCTGCTGCCAAAGGAAGACCCACACGAAACTCTGTTTGATTTTTATCATCAAACAATGGAGCTTCTCTCTAAGAAAAATCATTTAAGCGTAACATTAAGGCGATTTGAGTTAAGATTATTACAAGAGTTAGGTTATGAACTCCCTTTAGTTAACGATGAGAATGGGGACCCTGTAAATTCTAATAAAACTTATAATTACGAAGTTGGTTACGGACCAATTGAGACTAAAAATTCTACTCAAGGGTTGGCTTTATTAGGGAAAACACTCATTGATATGGCTAGCGATGACTATGGGGATCCAAAAACAGAAATACAGAGCAAACAATTAATGCGGTATTTGATTGGCCACTATATTGGCGATAAACCGTTAAATTCTAAGCAACTTTTTTTACATTTAGAGGGCGAATAAACCAAATGAACTTGGGAGTAAATATCGATCATATAGCCACCTTAAGGGAAGCTAGGGGCTCTGCTTACCCAAGCATTATTGAAGCTGCATTAAAAGCAGAAAAAGCTGGGGCGGATAGCATTACTTTACACTTAAGAGAAGATCGGCGTCATATGCAAGATGAAGACCTTTATGAGTTAAAACCATTAATTCAGACAAAAATGAATCTTGAGTTAGCACCAACAGAGGAAATGATTCAGATTGCAATTGATGTAATGCCAGAAGATGTTTGTATGGTGCCCGAAAGAAGAGAAGAAAGAACCACTGAGGGTGGTTTGGATGTTAAAGGGCATTTCGATGTAATTAAAAAGGCTAGTGATCGCTTAGCAAAAGAAGGTATTAGGGTGTCATTATTTGTTGCCCCAGATATTACACAAATTGAAAAAGCTGTTCTTATGGGTGTACCAGTAATTGAGATTCATACAGGTAATTATGCAAATCTTGAAGCTGGACAGCTAAGAGATAAAGAGCTAGTAATAATTCATGAGGCAATAAATTATGCTCGCAAAGAGGGGTTAATTGTCAATGCTGGCCATGGACTCCACTATAAAAATGTTCAGTCCATAGCTACCATTAAAAGTATTGATGAGCTAAATATTGGCCATGCTATTGTTTCTCATGCACTTTTTGTGGGATGGGAAAATGCGGTCCGTGAAATGAAATCACTTATTGAGGAATATTCAAGTTAATGATTTACGGTATTGGAACAGATGTGGTTGAAGTAAGCCGAATCAAATCGGCATTAAAAAGATATGGTCTAAAATTAGCAAAAAAAATTCTTACATATGATGAATTGTTGGCTTATAGCAAAGTAAAGTCTAGGGAAAATTTTCTTGCTAAAAGATTTGCAGCAAAAGAAGCATTTGCTAAAGCTTTTGGAACTGGACTTCGGGGTAGTATAAATTTCAAATCAATAGAAGTAACTCACGATAGCCTGGGGAAGCCACTTCTTAAATATCACAATAAACTAAAGGCATTGGTTGAAGACAAAAATATACATCATTGCCATCTATCTATTTCAGATGAAAAAAATATTGCAGTAGCATTTGTCATCCTAGAATCATAATAAAAATGACAGTTGACACAAAAAGAAGATTTAGTGGGATTATCAGGCTCTTTGGCCAAGAACGGTTTAAAATTTTTCAAAAAAGTCATGTGTGCGTTGTTGGGATTGGAGGCGTAGGTTCATGGGTAACTGAATCATTAGTGAGACATGGTATTGGGGCTATCACACTTATCGATATGGACCATATTGCGGAATCAAATATAAATCGCCAAATTCACGCTTTAGAAGAAACCTTGGGAGCTTCAAAAATTGATGCCATGCGAAGTCGGGCATTATCTATTAATCCGGAGATTAATGTTGTCTGTATAGACGACTTTTTAACCACAGAAAATGTGAAAAATTATATTTCGAGCTCGCATAATTTTGTGATTGATGCAATTGACCAAACATTAGTTAAAATTTATTTAGCTGAACATTGCCTAGAGAAAAATATCAAATTAGTAATGACGGGTGGTGCAGGTGGGAAAAAAGATCCCTCAAAAATTAAGCTAACTGATTTAAGAAAAACTCATGGTGACCCTCTGCTGGCAAGAATACGTCAGCACTTTAATAAAAAAAAATACCCAAAAAATTCCCCATATAAGATACCAACAATTTTTTCTGATGAACCCATGATTAAGCCGATAGTTTGTGAGGGTGAAATTCTTTCTAGTGATCTTAATTGCGCCGGTTATGGATCTACGTTAAATGTCACCGCAACGTTTGCATTTATTGCAGTCAGCCACGTTCTTGACAACCTTTAAAAAATTTAATTAAACTGGCATTGAAATTTTTAAAGTGACCCCCACTATATGTGGATACTTATTTTATTAATTTTTATCAGGAATGGTGCTCATGTCAAAAAAGAAAGAAACATTAAATTTTCAAACCGAGGTCAAACAGTTGCTTCACTTAATGATTCATTCGCTTTATAGCAATAAAGAGATAGCAATTCGGGAATTGATTTCAAATGCAAGTGATGCTGCTGACAAGTTAAGATTTGAGGCCTTGAATGATAATAAGCTCTATGAAAATCAATCAGAACTAAAGATTTCTGTTGATTATGATAAAAAAAATAGGACGGTCACGATTGCCGACAATGGAATTGGTATGGACCGGGATGACATCATTAATAATATTGGTACGATTGCACGTTCCGGAACTAAAGAATTTTTAACAAAGCTGTCAGGAGATGAGGCAAAAGACGCTCATCTAATAGGTCAATTTGGAGTTGGATTTTATTCTTCTTTTATTATTGCTGATGAAGTTACTCTTGAGTCAAGAAAGGCAGGACAAAAACAAGGATTTAAATGGCAATCTAAAGGGGATGGCGAATTTACTTTGGAGCCCGTGGTCAGAGAAGTTCGTGGAACAACAATTACATTACATTTAAAAAAAGATGAAGACGAATTTTTAGATAGTTGGCGCCTAAAAGAAATTATTAAAAAATATTCAGACCATATTACCTTGCCAATCGTTATGAAAAAAACTGACTTTAAAGATGGTAATTCAATAAAAACAAATGAAGACGAGGCGATTAATGATGCTTCAGCAATTTGGACTCGAAATAAAAAAGACATTAAGGCCAAAGAGTACGAGGAATTTTATAAAAGCTTAACCTTTGATATGGATCCACCATTGGTACATTTCCATAATAGGGTAGAAGGTACCCAGGAATACGTTTCCTTATTATATATACCTAGTAAAGCTCCGTTTGATCTTTATGAAAGGGAGCAGAATCAAGGCATCAAGCTTTATGTTAAGCGAATTTTTATTATGGATGCTAATGAGAAGTTAATGCCAAAATATTTACGATTCATAAAGGGTGTAATTGATAGTAATGATTTGCCCCTAAACGTTTCAAGAGAAATTTTGCAAGATAGCAAGCAAGTTGAGTCAATTAAATCTGGCTCAGTAAAGAAAGTCTTATCTGCATTAGAAGATATGGTTAAGAAAAAACCTGATGATTATAAAAAATTCTGGTCTCAATTTGGCCGTGTCCTAAAGGAGGGGCCTGCTGAAGACTCTGGAAATCGAGAAAAGATTGCAAGTTTATTAAAATTTTCTAGTACACACGATTCGACAGATGAGGAAAGTGTATCTTTACAGGATTATGTAGATCGAATGAAGGTTGAGCAAGAAGCTGTTTATTTTATTACAGCAGATTCATTTATGGCAGCGAAGAATAGCCCTCATTTAGAAATTTTTAAGAAGAAAAATATTGAAGTATTATTGTTAGGTGACCGAGTGGATGAGTGGATGGTTGCTAATCTTCCTGAATATAAAGGTAAAAAACTGCAATCAATTGCAAAAGGTGATCTTGACTTAGGTAAACTAGAAGAAGCAGATGAAAAGGAAGCAAAGAAAAAAGTAGAAGAAAAAGCAAAGACCCTAATTGAAAAAATCAAAACATCGTTGGGAGATCGTGTTAAAGACGTAAAGGTAACACATAGACTGACAGATTCACCGTCTTGTTTGGTTGTGGGGGAAAATGATATTTCAGGAAATCTGGAACGAATTCTAAAGGCTGCTGGGCAAAATACACCAGATGTAAAGCCTATATTAGAAATCAACCCCGAACATGAGTTAATTAAAAAATTGGAAACTTTTAAAGATTCTGATGATTTTGATGAATATACATCAGTAATTTTTGATCAAGCCATTCTATCAGAGGGTGGTCAGCTTAATGATCCTGTTAGTTTTATTAAAAAAATTAACCGTTTATTGATTAAATAAATAAATAGTTAAAATATGTTTGACAGAGGGTAAATACCGGTGATATAGTTCGCCCTCTTTGCGATATTGTCGCAAAAAGTTTGGTTGGTTTGTGAGTATTTTAGTCGTAAATTTACTACCTAAAATAGGTGTAAAAAAGTCTAAATAAAATTGACAATAATCCGATGTTGGTGCTATAGTCTCCCCTCTTTACGGCATGTACGTAAAGTCAGCGAAAAATTCGTTGAATCGATCGCGGGGTGGAGCAGTCTGGCAGCTCGTCGGGCTCATAACCCGAAGGTCACAGGTTCAAATCCTG
>Ga0209830_10001625_pt1 | contig 19422 bp, 21 predicted proteins | sample ArcticOcean_MG_C_12_FD_187439 | JGI IMG/M metagenome (GOLD analysis project Ga0209830, IMG submission 187439) | Marine microbial communities from western Arctic Ocean - ArcticOcean_MG_CB8_130 (SPAdes) (version 2) | ecosystem: Environmental > Aquatic > Marine > Oceanic | place: Arctic Ocean...
ATAATTCATCATTAATTTATTCTTCAACAAGAAGTGAGCTTCAGCAAGTATGGGCTGAAACAAGTTTTAGAATCCAATCTATTAGAGATAATCCTAAGTCAGCAGCAGAAGAATTTAGTCTAATCTTAGATGACTCTAACCCTGGCATTAATCCTAAGGTTAATTTTGAAATACCCTCCCAAATTAATGTATCTAAACTAAAGCCAAAAATTGCTATTTTAAGAGAACAAGGAATTAATGGTCATAGTGAAATGGCAGCAGCTTTTAACTATGCTGGTTTCGAAGCGTATGATGTTCATATGTCTGACATCTTAAGCGGGCAAAAAAGCTTAAAAGACTTTAATGGTCTTGCTGCATGCGGAGGTTTCTCTTTTGGTGATGTGTTAGGTGCTGGTGAAGGTTGGGCAAAATCAATCCTTTTTAATAATAAATTACGAGATGAATTCCAAGCCTTTTTTGAAAGGAAAGATACTATTGCGCTAGGAGTTTGTAATGGATGTCAAATGATGAGTAGTATTAAAGAAATTATCCCAGGAGCAGATTTGTGGCCCAAATTCATCAAAAATGAATCTGAACAGTTTGAAGCCCGTTTTGTAATGGTTGAAATTACCAAAAATAATTCTTTGTTTTTCGATAAAATGATAGGAAGTATTTTGCCTGTTGTTGTTTCTCATGGCGAGGGTCGAGTTAATTTTACTAATGAAGAACACTTAAATCTAAGCCAATCATCTAATTTAATTTCATTAAAATATGTAGATAACTACCATAAGGGAACTTTAATGTATCCAATGAATCCTAATGGTTCTGTTGCTGGAATAACTGGTTTAACCAGTTCAGACGGGAGAGTATCTATTATGATGCCACACCCTGAAAGAGTGTTCAGGACCGATCAAAACACATGGCGCCCAAAAAAATGGGAAACTTTTGGTCCTTGGTATAGAATGTTTGCAAATGCGAACAAATTTTTCACTTAACTGAAGGAAATATTATGAAATTTTTACCTAAATTACTTGCAATTTCGGTTGCTATATTCTCACTAAATGCATTAGCTCTTAATGATGATCAAGAACTTGAGTTCACAGGCGCTGTTAATGAAGGTGATCTTAAGATTGTAAAAATGTATGTTGAGACTACCGATTTAAAAATTAATGATAGTTATTTTGCATGGACCCCATTTCTGATGACTGCAGCAAAGGGGCAATTAGAAGTGATGAAGTACCTTGTAAGTAAGGGAGCAAATATAACTTACACGCACCCAATTACAGAGTTTAATGCGCTGCATCATGCAGCATTTAATGGGCACAAAGCGATGGTTGATTATCTAGTTGAAATTGGAATTGATAAAACTAAAAACCTTAAAGGCGATGTTTCAATAATAAGAGCACTAAACGAAGATGGTAAAGAAAAAATGGCAGATTATCTTTTATCTATTGGATTTAAAAATGAAGGTTGCCAAGAAAAAAGATGCTTCTAAACTAATTAACAGAAAGTTACAAAAAAAAACCAATTTTATAAAAATTGGTTTTTTTTTGTACTTACTTTTTTTATTGAAAATTGGCGCGGTAGCAGAATGTTCATGCGAAGGCTTGCAAAGTCTTAGATGTTGGTTCAATTCCAGCCCGCGCCTCCAACAAAGGAACTGAAAATGAAGATAAGTATTGTTTCATCTATATGTCTTTTAATTTTCTTGGGTTTATCCAGCTCAAACTCCGAAGAAAATTTTAGTAACTACAAGAAGTATGATCTAACTAAAACTAAATTCAAGCTAGATACAATTACCAAAGAGCTAGACCATCCCTGGGCATTAACATTTATCGATAATCAACATCTAGTTATTACAGAAAAGAGCGGTGGCCTATATAAAATTAATATTAGCACCGGTAAAAAACAAGCAATTAAGCATACAATTCAACATACTGGTTATGATGGCGGAAGCATAGCTTACTCCCAAGGAGGCCTTTTAGATGTCTACTTCAATAATCAGGATGATTATATTTACTTCACCTACAGTCACGATTTCAAAGAGCTACACATTGATCAAAAACCAAGAAAAAGTTGGAGTACTGCCATTGCAAGAGGAAAGTTAAAAAATAATCAAATAATAGGCCTTGAAGTTTTATTAATAGCTGAACCGAAACTTCCAACCAATAAACATTTTGGCTCAAGAATTTCTATTAAAGATGGGCTGCTTTTTGCAAGTTTTGGAGAGCGTGATCAAGCGATGATTGCACAAGACCCTACCAAACACCCAGGAAGTATAATTCGTATTAAAACTAACGGAGAGATACCTAAAGACAACCCAAAATTTATGGGTAAAAATACATGGCTACCTGAAATCTATACCATTGGTGTTAGAAATCCTCAAGGAATGACAATTTCGCCTCACGATGGGGAAGTTTATTTCTCAAATCATGGGCCTAGAGGGGGGGACCATATAGGTAAGGTTAAATCTGGGGCAAATTATGGCTGGAAAGACATCGCATGGGGTGGAACTGAATATTCTGGATTTAGTATTGGTGATGTTCCATTTAAAAAAAAATATGATAAGCCAGTTAAGACCTGGGTTCCTTCAATGGCAATTGGCAGTATTCAGTTCTACCAGGGTGATGAATTTCCAGAATGGGAGGGGGATTTAATCGTATCCTCACTAAATGGCCAAAGTCTTATTAGATTAGATTATGAAAATAATGCTATTGTAGGCGAGGAGATTATTTTTAGGAATAAGATCGGACGTATTCGTGATTTTGAGATTGATACCAAAGGTAATATTTACCTTGTTAGTGACAGCCCAAAATCTTCTCTATGGAAGCTAAGCAAATAAATAAATCATTAATTAAGGATAAATTAGAATGAGAAAAATTATTACTGGGATACTACTAACTATAATTTTCAATGTGAGCCATTCAAACGAAATAATTTCTGGCTTCAAGATGCCTGAATCAGTTGCAGAAGGTCCTGATGGATCAATTTATCTATCAGAAATTGGGGAGCGAGATAAAGATAAAGATGGAAAAATCACTAAGATTGATAAAAATGGCAAAGTGTCGACTGTTGCGGATGGACTATACGACCCTAAAGGGATAGTTTTCTATAATGACAAGCTTTATATTACTGACCGTGATGTAGTAATTGAAGTTAATTTAGATGGTTCTTGGGGTGTTTATGCAGGGACTATGAGCTTCCCAAAGACGCCTGTATTTTTAAATGATATTGATGTATCAGAAAATGGTGATTTATATGTTACTGATACAGGAGACTTTGATTCAGGTGGATTAGTATTTCTGATTGAAAAATCCGGAAAGGTGAGCGTTATGTTCGAGGGGAACGCTAAAATAAAAGCACCAAATGGTATTCTTCCGATAGCTGATTCAAAATTATTAATAGTTGATTGGGGTGGAGATTTACTAGAGGCTAACCTTAAAAATAATAAGATTAAAAAAATTGCAGATGGCTTTGATGGTGGAGATGGTTTGGCAATCAAAAATGGAACGATATACATAAGTAGTTGGAAAGAGGGTAAAGTATACGAATTCAAAAATGGTAAATCAAAAGTAATCCTAGAGGGCTTTAAGGCTGCCGCAGATATTGCATTAAGTAAGGATGAAACTCATTTAATCATTCCGGACATGAAAGCAGGAACAGTCACAATGTACCCTTTGAAGTAGAAAAATAATATTTTTAAATAAAAGCTTTATGTACATTCTATAAAATCAATTAAGCATTCTGATATCATAATGAAATCAGTAATTAGTTTAAAGAATTTAAATGAATCTTCATGAGTATCAAGCGAAAGAATTGCTTAAGGCTAATGGAATAAAAGTACCTAAAAGCCAAATTTCAAATAGCGTAGATGAAACTTTTAAGATTGCTAAGCAATTTAAGTCAAGCTTAGCAGTTAAAGCTCAAATACATGCAGGTGGTAGAGGCAAGGCAGGTGGTATCAAGATGGTCAGCACTCCTCAGGAAGCAAAAGAATTTGCTAGTATTGTTATTGGAAAAAATCTCATAACCGAACAAAATAAACCTCACGGACAGCCTGTTAATCAGTTATTAATTGAAAAAACTATTTCAATAAAAAAAGAAATGTACTTTTCAATCCTAATAGATAGACAATCAGAATCTATAGTTGTAATAACTTCGCAGTCTGGAGGTATGGATATAGAGGAAATAGCTAATAAAGAACCGAGTTCTATTACTAAAGAATATTGTAAAGTCAATATAGAATTAAACGTAGATCAAATTAATAATTTAGCTGTTGGGCTTGGAATAGAGAAAAAATTATTTAATGAATTTAGAAAATTTCTCATTAAGTGTTTCAAATTATTTAAAAATTCAGACTTGTCTCTACTTGAAATTAACCCATTAGTTATTTCAGATGATGATGAAATTGTTGCTGTAGATTGTAAAATAAGTTTAGACGATAATGCTAGATTTCGTCATACAGAAATTAGTGAGGCATATGACTGGCTTCAAATTGACAAAAAAGAATCGGAAGCTTTTCACAGTGGATTAAGTTATATTGCTTTAGAAGGCAATATTGGCTGTATGGTAAATGGTGCAGGATTGGCAATGGCGACAATGGATTTAATCAAGCTTTCTGGTGGGCTTCCTGCAAACTTTCTGGATGTAGGTGGTGGTGCAACAGCAGAAACTGTGAGTAATGCTTTTAAAATTTTACTTTCCGACAAAAATGTTGAAGTTGTTTTAGTTAATATTTTTGGGGGGATTATGAGATGCGATATTATCGCTGAAGGAATTATATCTGCCGTTAAAGATGTAGGTGTTAAAATTCCAATAGTGGTTCGTCTTGAAGGAACAAATGTTATTCTAGGAAAAGAAATTCTAAAGAAAAGTGATCTAAATATTATTTCTGCAGATAGCTTAACGGACGCAGCAATACGATCAGTAAATCTAACTACTTTAAAAAAATAAATGTCTATTCTAATAAATAAAAATACAAAAGTTTTATGCCAAGGTTTTACAGGCAGGCAAGGTACATTTCATAGTGAACAATCAATAAAATATGGCACTAAAATTATTGGAGGAGTTACTCCTGGAAAAGGTGGCCAAACCCATCTTAATTTACCTGTTTTCAATACTGTAAAAGAAGCGATTAATGAAACAGGTGTAACTGCAACAATGATTTATGTTCCACCAAAGTTTGCAGCAGAATCTATCATAGAAGCCAGTGAAGCAGGTATTGAAATTGTTGTTTGTATAACTGAAGGTATTCCAGTAATTGATATGCTAAAAGTAAAACAAAGGATCGAATCAAATAATACTATTCTTGTTGGCCCCAATTGCCCAGGTATCATTACTCCAAATGAATGTAAAATTGGTATTATGCCAGGAGAAATTCACAAACCTGGAGTGATTGGAATTGTATCAAGGTCTGGCACATTAACTTATGAGGCCGTTCATCAAACTTCGTTAAATGGCCTAGGTCAAACAACTTGTGTTGGTATTGGCGGAGACCCAATAAAAGGTCTTAATTTTATAGAGTGTTTACAAATGTTTGAGGAAGATCCAAAAACCAGAGGGATTATTATGGTGGGTGAGATTGGGGGGTCAGATGAAGAGCTTGCTGCAGAATTTATTAGTAGCAATATAAAAAAACCTGTTGTCGCATATATTGCTGGTCTAACTGCACCAGAAGGAAAGAGAATGGGGCATGCTGGGGCAATTATCTCTGGTAGCTCTGGCAAAGCTATTGATAAAATAAATAGCTTACAAAAGTCTGGTGTTTGGATTGCTGAATCACCAGCTAATATGGGTCAAGTAATGGCCCAAGTATTAAAAAAATAAGATAAAAGATGAAAAATATTCTACATATATTGTTTATCTATATTTTATGTAACGTTAACCCATTAAATGCTGAAGAAATTCCATACTTACTTACCGCATCAGCAAAAGGTGATCTTGAAACTGTTAAAGCTGTTATTGAAAGTGGTGGGGATCCCAATACTGAAGATAAAGATAAAATTAATGCTCTTATGTATGCCTCAAGAAAAAATCAAATAGAAATTGTCAAATATCTAATATCCCAAGGGGCAAAAATAAATAAAGTAGAAAATGATGGTTGGACTGCTCTTATGTATGCTGCAAAAAAAAACTATACTGAAATTGTTAAAATTCTTCTTAATAATAATGCAGATCCAAAAAAAACAGATCCAGATGGGTGGTCTGCTTATGGCTTAGCTGCAACATCAGGTCATTATGAAACTATAGATTTACTTCTTAAGGGGGGGATTGATCCGAATAGTAGAAATAGTGCGGGGCTGACTGTATTGATGTTAGCAAGCAAAAATGGCAATGTAAAAACTATAGAGATATTAATTAATAATGGTGCGAAAGTTGAATTGAAGGATAGATATGGCAAAACAGCCTTAATTCATGCTGCAGCGAATGGCAATGAGAATGCAATAAACTTTCTGCTGTACAAAGGTGCAAAAGTTGATACTGTTGATAATTATGAATGGACTGCGTTAATGTGGGCTATCAAAAATAAAGAATATAAGACTTCAAAAGTTATTATTCTTCATGGGGCCGATGTAAATCATGAAGATAATGAAGGAACACCTTTAATTCATTATGCAATCAATAGTAAATCATTTAAATTAATAAAGCTTTTGATTGATGCAAGAGTAAATTTAAAGGCTAAAGATCAATATGGGTTAACAGCTCTTGTTTATGCATTGAAAAATAAAAATAAAAGTATAGTTGATTTGATTAAAAATGCTGGTGGTGAATACTAATAAAATATGAAAATTAGCTTAGCACAAATTAATCCTACAGTAGGTGATATACAATCTAATTACAAACTTATAGTAAAGCATGCAAAAATTGCCCAGGACTCAGATGCAGAAATTTTAATTACGCCTGAATTAAGTATCTGTGGTTACCCTCCTGAGGATTTACTTCTAAATAATGACTTTATTAAAGAATGTAATGACAGTTTGCTAAAAATTGCTACAAAGTTTCCAAAATTAAAAATAATTGTAGGTCACCCTAGAAGCTCAAAAGGTATGCTATTCAACTCTGCTTCTATTTTGTATAAAGGAAAAATAGAAGCAACTTATGACAAACAAATCCTTCCAAATTACGGAGTATTTGATGAAAAAAGATATTTTAATGCTGGAAATAAGAATTTAATTTTTTCTCATAAAGGTAAAAAATTTGGTTTGTTAATTTGTGAAGATTTATGGGTTAAGGGCCCTGCTGAGAAATTACCTATTGTTGATTATACAATATGCATTAATGCTTCCCCCTATGATATAAATAAACATAAATCAAGAATTTCTGAATTAAATGACAGATTTATGAATAAAAAATCATCTTTTAATCGTAGCACTCTTATTTATCTTAATTTAGTTGGTGGTCAAGATGATTTACTCTTCGATGGTGGGTCTTTTATTTATAAGACAAAATTTGGAAAAGTCTTTGGAGTGCTCGACCAATTGGAGCAATTTAAGTCAATAAATAAAATAATAGAAACTAAACCACCAAAGCATTCCAATGTAGCCATGTTTAATTCTTCTTTTCATACAATGAAAATAGAACATCCAAATAAAATTAAATCACAAATAAAAGTCTTATTGGATGGATTAATATTAGCTCTTAAGGACTATCTTTCAAAAAACTCAATTAAAAATGTTTTTATTGGTCTATCAGGCGGTATTGACTCAGCAGTTGTATTATATATTGCATCTCAAGCTTGTAAAAAAGAAAATATAACGGCAGTAATGATGCCTAGCAAATTTACATCAAAAGCAAGTTTAAAAGACGCAAAAGCTCTTGCAGAAAAATTAGGGGTGATATATAAAGTTAATGCTATTGGGCCACTAATGAGTTCTTTTGATAAATCTCTTAGTAAAGACTTTGAAGGGTTCAAAAAAGATATTACAGAAGAAAACATTCAGGCAAGGATTCGTGGAGTGCTACTCATGGCATTCGCAAATAAGTTTAACGGAATAGTTTTAGCCACAAGCAATAAAAGTGAAGTTGCTGTAGGCTATTCAACCTTATATGGAGATATGGTTGGTGGATTCTCAGTTCTAAAAGATGTTCCAAAAACTTTGGTTTATAAAATTGCAGACGAGATTAATGATGCCAATCAAATTATTCCTAAAAGAATCCTAACAAGAGCCCCCTCTGCCGAATTATCTGAAAATCAAACGGATCAAGACAGTTTACCTGATTACGAAACACTTGATGAAATTATTGATTTATACATTGAGAAGAATCAAAACCCTAAATTAATAATAAAAAAAGGTTTCTCAGCACAAGTTGTCAAAAAAGTTGTAAAATTAATTCGCAATAATGAATTTAAAAGAAGGCAAGCGGCGCCGGGGCCAAAAGTAACATCAAAAGCTTTTGGTAAAGATAGACGTTATCCAATTACTAGTAAAAATAAATCATAAAATTAAAGGAAAAATATAGATGAAAAAAATTGAAGCAATAATTAAGCCTTTTAAATTAGATGAGGTTAGAGAAGCCCTATCTGAGCTAGGAATCATGGGTCTTACGGCAACAGAGGTTAAAGGGTTTGGAAGGCAAAAAGGCCATACAGAATTATATAGAGGTGCTGAGTATGTAGTTGATTTCCTACCAAAAGTTAAGCTGGATATAGTTGTTGCTGACGAAATGGTTGATAAGGTAATTGATTCAATAACTAAAACTGCGCATACTGGAAAAATCGGTGATGGAAAAATATTTGTTATGAATGTAGAGGATGCTATTCGAATTCGAACAGGCGAAAAAGGTGATGATGCAGTTTAGCGTATTAAGCGCCTTCTAAATATTTTCTAATTACAGATAAATCCTCAGGGGTATCTATACCTCTGTGAATTTTACCTTCATAATTTAAAACCAAAAGTGATATATTATTTTCTAAAGCTCTTAGTTGCTCAAGTTTTAAAATTTTTTCTAATTTAGAAATAGGTAAAATACAAAAATTATCTAGTAGTTTTTTTGTATAGCCATAAATACCGATATGATGGAATTGTTTTTCTGAGCTCCAGTGTTCTTTATTTTTTACCAAAGGATCTCTATAAAAATCTGAGGCATATTTATTTTTATCACATATAACTTTTACATTATTTGGATTTAAATACTCATCAAAATTTTCAAAATTCGAACAAGCGCTAACATAGTTAACATCTTTTTTTTCAAGAGCCATAGCTAATAACTTAATCAGTTCTGGATCGATTAGCGGTTCGTCACCTTGCACATTAATTATAATTTCATCTTTAAGCCAGCCCTTCTGATTTGCAACATCTAAAACTCTATCTGTCCCTGAAATATGTTCCTTATCAGTCATTAAAGCATCAAACCCATACTCTTGTGCAGCATCCATTATCCTTTCATCATCAGTTGCAATAATAACAACCTTAGCCCCGCTCTCATTTGCTCTTATTGCAGTCCTTATAACCATTGGTACACCAGCAATTTCAAGTAATGGTTTGCCAGGCAATCTTGTACTCTCGTATCTAGCAGGTATAACTACATTAAAAGTCATTTTGAAGATTTTCCAGAAATCTTTCTAGCCTCACTTTCAAGTAAAATAGGTATTCCATCTTCCACTCTATAAGCTAATTTTGCAGATTTTGAAATAAGTTCATTATTTTTTTTATCAAAGGTAAGTGGTCCTTTGGTTACTGGACAAACAAGGATGTCTAATAATTTTTTATCCATTTAATTAATCCTTAATTTTTTTATCATTTTTTCAAATAACTCTTCTTCTACAGTTGTGTATATTGGCAAATACCAAAAATTTTCTTTTGCAAAATTCTTACATTTAATAGCATCTTTTTCAGTCATTATGATATCCATATCATCATAATCCCAAAAATCAGATTCAGTAAATAAATGATGATCGTCGAAGATTACTATTTTATTTAAATGAAGATTTAAATCATTTAAATGCTCTATAAATCTTTCTGGATTTCCAATTCCAGTTATTGCAACTATATTTCTTTCAAATACATCTTGATCAGATTTGCGATCACTATGAAGACAATTCACGAATAAATTTCCACTACAAATCATCTGAAAAACCGAATCTTTTTTTTCCTCATGTCCTTTTTTTTTGGTGGATACATTTAAAACTAAAGCATCTACCTCATTAACTCTTGTGAGACACTCTCTCAATGGTCCAGCTGGAATTAAAAAACGATTTCCGTATCCCCTATCTCCATCAACTACAATAATTTCAAAATCTCTTTCTAACTCATAATGCTGTAAGCCATCATCTGAAATTAAAATATTAATATTTGGATAAGAATTTAATAATGCCCTCCCAACTATTGCTTTCTTCCTGCCAACAAAAATTGGTATATTTATATTGCCTTTTTGTAAACGTAATTTAATCATTAAAGCCTCATCACCTACATCCCCGACTTCAGAATCTACAAAAACTTCTTCAGGAGATTTAGCTTTAGAATTATATCCGCTACAAATTAAGCCAGGCTTCATGCCTATTTTTATCAATTTTTCTAGTAGCCACATAACTAGTGGTGTTTTTCCTGTGCCCCCAATAGTTATATTCCCAATGACTACAACAGGGGCATCCATCTTAATAGACTTAAAAATACCAATCTTATAAGCCCAAATTCTAAAAGAAATTATAAGAAAATAAATAAAACTTAATGGAAGTAGAAGTAAAATCCAAGAAGATTTTTTATAATACTGCCTATTTAGAATCTGATGAATTGATCTCAATTCTAGCTAAATCCTTTTTTATATAATTGAGAATAATTTTTTTTTGCTTTTAATAAACTTTGGTGCGTTCCAATTTCTACAATCTCTCCATTATCGATTACCACTATCCTATCAGCATTTATTATAGTGCTTAGCCTATGAGCAATCACTATAGTTGTTCTTCCATTCATTAAATTATCTAATGCTTGCTGAACTAGCTTTTCTGATTCCGAATCTAAAGCAGATGTTGCTTCGTCTAATAACAGTATAGGTGCATTCTTTAAGATAGCTCTTGCAATAGCTATTCTTTGTTTTTGTCCTCCAGATAAACGGACTCCTCTACCCCCTATTCTATGATTAAACCCATCAGGAAGTTTATCGATAAATTCAATTGCATTAGCAAATTTTGCAGCTTTTTTAACTTCTTTAGAATCAATTTTATTTAAACTGCCATAGGCAATATTATTATAAATAGTATCATCGAATAAAATAGTGTCTTGGCTAACAAGTGATAAATGATGCCTTAGATTATTTAACCTAATTTCAGTTATATCAGTTTTATCTATTAATATGGCGCCAGTATCTAAATCATAGAATCTTGGTATTAAGTTAATAAGAGAGGTTTTTCCTCCACCGGATTTGCCAACTAGTGCAATTTTTTCTCCTGGTTTTATCGTAAAATTTATATTTTTTAAAACAGATTTATTTATTTTTTTATAAGAAAAAGAAACATTCCTAAACTCAATCTGGCCATTAATTTTATTTAATTTTATTTTTCCAGTATCAATTTCTTCTATCTCATCCATTACGCTAAATATACTTTTAGCAGCAGTAATTCCTATTTGAATTTGTTCATTTATTGCTGTTAATTTTTTTATCGGTGAGATGAGCATCAATAAAGCACCGACAAATGCTGCAAATTCTCCTGGAGTAAATCGACCAACGGAATAGTAAACTACTAATGCAAGCGAAATTGAAGCGAGTACCTCAATCACAAAACTATTAGTCCCAGATAATTGAGCTAATTTTGTTTGCATTTTTCTATTGCGCACCACTATTTCAGCAAATTTTTTAAATTCGTAAATACTTGATTCAAAAATTTTTACAATGCGCTGTCCAGAAATTGCTTCTTCTGATGCACTTGTCATATCACCCATTGTTGTTTGAACTTCGCTGCCAGCTTTTCTAAGTTTTGGGGATACAAGCCTTAAATATAAAGCCATTAATGGGGCCATTAATGCAAATATAAGTGTTAATACCCAGTCCAAGTAAAGCATATATCCAACGATACCAGCTATAGTTAGGCTTTCACGAACAGACTCTAATGCTACCTTTGTTGCAACAAAAGATAATTGTTCTGTTTCATAGGTAAGTTTAGATACAATATTGCCTGAAGCATGCGAATCGAAATAAGTAACAGGCAGAGTCATTAGTCTTTTAAAAGCATCGAAACGAAGATCTTCAACAATTTTTCTAGATACCCACCGCATTGAGTACCCTGAAACAAAGCCAGAAAGCGCTCTTATTGTCATTAATATAACTAAAGCTATAGGAAGAAAAATAGAGGAATTTGCAGCTTGCTCAACAAATCCTTCATCTGTTATTTTTTTTATTAAAGCAAGAAAGCCTGTATTTGTTAACGCCAAAATAATTAAAGAAAAAATACTAATAGATAAAGTCCATTTGTATTTTAATGCATAGTTAAAAATCCTAGAATAGATTTTCTTAAATTCAGCTAAGGTAACTTTAGTCGTTTGTTCTTTCGACATAAGAATATAGATACTTTTAGTTAATTAACTTTCGTAGAGAATGTAATTTTTGTTAATCCAACTTGCCGAGAAGCTTCCATAACGTTAATTACTGACTGATGTGATGCTAATGCATCTGCATTTATTACTATTGTTGTGTCTATCTTACTAGCGGATATTTCTCTTAATTTTATAATTAAATCGGCTACAGTCTTTGCACTAATTGATTTCTCATTTATTGCATATTGTCCATCTTGACTAATTGTCACATTTATATGCTCAGGGTTATTATCAGCAATATTTGCTTCTGCCACTGGTAAGTTAATTTTTAATTGGCTAAAACGAGCAAATGTAGTACTGACAACCAAGAAAATAATAATAACAAGCAACACATCAATTAAAGGAATAAAATTTATTTCTAAATCGTCATTTTTCTTACCTTTTTGAAAGTTCATTTAAATTTCCCCTACTTTCGCTTACCGTGAATAATTTCTACCAATTTAATGGCTTGTTGTTCCATTTCAATTACAAGGTTATCAATCTTTGATCTAAAAAACCGATAAGCAATCATAGCTGGCACAGCAACAACTATTCCACCGGCAGTATTATATAATGCGATTGAAATACCGCGTGCGAAAATCGCGACATCGTGCCCACTACTTGTAAATGAGCTAAATAATTCAACCATGCCAATAATAGTACCAAATAATCCCAATAAAGGGGCTACTGTTGCAATAGTGCCTAAGGTAGAAAGATATCTTTCTAATCTATGATTAACTGCTCTTCCTGTCTCTTCAATAGCTTCTTTAATAATTTCAGAAGGGCTATTGTAATTGTTTAATGCACTTGCAAAAATCTCACCTAACATTGAATGGTCTTTCAAAGACTGAATGGCTTCTTTCTTTACACCTTCTTTTGTTATTATCTTTTGAGCTTCCAAAAGTAAATTCTCTGGGGCAATAATATTTGACCTTAATGACCACAGCCTTTCAAATATAATAGCTACAGCTATAATTGAAGCAAAAATTAAAGGCCAAATTGGCCAGCCTGCTGCGTTAATAATATCTAACACTATATATCTCTCCTATTTTTATAATTAAACAACTGTTCTTAATTATTATACTAGCTCACTGTGATTTTTCCCTGAGTTAAATTATAAATTTTACTCATTTTTCGTGATAGGGAAATATCGTGAGTTACTAAGATAATAGACGTGCCTACCTCTTCAGCAAGCTCTAAAAATATGTCGAAAACCTTATTGGCATTTTTATTATCCAAGTTTCCAGTTGGCTCATCAGCTAAAATAATATTTGGTGATGTAATAATTGCTCTTGCAATTGATACTCTTTGCCTTTCGCCCCCAGATAATTCATGTGGATAATGATTAATTCTATTTTCAAGTCCTAATTTTTTTATAATTAAGAGTAACTGAGAATTATGTTCCTTAGTCAACCTCCCTCTTATTGTAAGCGGCATCATCATATTCTCAAGGGCTGTAAAATCAGGCATTAAATGATGAAATTGATATATAAACCCTAAGCTATTATTTCTTAAAGCACATAACTCATCAGATTTTAAATTTGCCAAATCTTTATCTAATATTCTAATTTGGCCACTATCAGGCCTTTCAAGTCCTGCCATCAAGTGAAGCAAAGTGCTTTTTCCAGAGCCAGAAACTCCTGTTATTGCAATCTTCTCTGCAGTCTTAACAGTCAAATTAACATCACTTAACACAGGCTGGTCCAATCCAGGAAAAGATTTTGTTACTTGATTAATTTTTAATGTTATTTGATTATTCATATTTTAAAGCTGTTGCGGGTTCAACTCTTGAAGCCCTGATGCTTGGATAAATTGTAGCAACAATGGATAAGAATAAACTCATAGAGCCTATAAAGATTACATCACTTAAAAGAAGTTTTGATGGTAATGCAGAAATATAGTAAATTTCTTTAGATAGAAACTGAACTCCAAATAAACTCTCAATAAAGGGAACGATAACATCAATATTTAATGAGATTGTGCTTCCTAACATTATGCCTAAGAAGGTGCCAACAATGCCGATCAAAATACCCTGCCACATAAAAATGAATAGAATACTTTTTTGTGTTGCGCCTAAAGTTCGCAAAATGGCAATATCAGATTTTTTTTCAGTTACGCCCATAACAAGAGTAGAAACTATGTTAAATGCTGCAACAGCAATAATTAAGGTAAGGATAATAAACATTACCTTTTTTTCCATTTCGATTGCAGCAAACAAGTTAGCATGCTGCCTAGTCCAATCTGTTACAGCAAGATTATCGAAGTTTTTAAATTTGTCTGTAATTAAAGATGCCGTTTTTCTTGTTTGATTTAAATTTTTTAACTTAACTCTAAGGCCAGAAATAAGTGCACTCATTTGAAACAAAGTCTGTGCATCATGAAGGTGAATTAAAACTAATCCAGCATCATACTCATACATTCCAACCTCAAATATACCTTTAATCTTAAATTGCTTAAGACGGGGTAGCATGCCTAATGGTGAATAATTCGCTTGTGAGCTAATCAAAGATATTTTATCCCCGACAGACAATCCAAAATATCTAGCAATGTCGGAACCAATTAATATTTCATACTTATCTTGAATAAGATTGAATTCTCCTTCCTTAATCTTTAAGTTCAAATCACTTACTTTACGCTCAAGATTAGGGTCAATACCTCTAACAATAACTCCTCGATTGTATTTACCAAGAGATAGCATAGCTTGATTATTTGTAAATGGTGCAATAGCTGATATATTTTCTAGCTCTTTAAGGTTTGATTTTAAATGTCTCCAGTCTTTTAAATTGCCCCCTATCTTCACAACCTCGATGTCTGAGGCAACGCTTAATATTTTATTCTGCAATTCAGATCTAAAACCATTCATTACTGAAAGCACGACGATTAAGGCCATAACTCCTAAAGCGATACCAATAATGCTTGTTAAAGATATAAAGGAAATAAAATTTCTACTTTTTAGGCGTGTATATCTCAAAGCCACCCAGAATTCGTAGAAATTATTTTTAAGAAAATTTATAATCATATTATTTTTAAACTTGGCCCGAAGCAATCTGCTAGAATTATGGCATGTTTACTGGAATAATTGAATCTGTTGGTCAAATCAAATCGCTTAATAGTAAGCAAGGTGATTTTGAAATTAAAATTAAATACGAATCTTCATGCTTAAATGATATATCACTTGGAGACAGCATTTCAGTTAATGGCATATGCTTAACTGTTAAAAATTTTAATAAAAGTTTTGTCTATTTTGATCTTTCAAATGAAACAATATCAAGAATTTCAGAACTTAGGGTGGGTGAATTGGTCAATCTTGAAAGCTCCTTAAGGGTGAACAGTAAAATATCAGGCCATTTTGTTTTTGGTCACATTGATGGAATAGCCAAACTAATAAAGAATGAAATAAAAAGTCGAAGTGAAGAATGGACAGTAAAGCCGCCAAAAAAACTTATGAGATATATTTCTGAAAAAGGATCAATATCAATTGATGGGGTTAGTCTTACAGTTAATTCTGTTCAAGAAAGCACATTTAAGATTAATTTAATACCGTATACACTTGAACATACAACACTCAGGAATTTTGATATTGGTAACAAAATGAATATTGAAGTTGATATGCTTGCTAGATATGTCGAAACTATTTTAAAGAAATCATAATAAGATGAATACAACAGAAGAAATTATAAAAGACCTTAAGAATGGGAAAATGGTTATCTTGGTTGATGATGAAGATAGAGAAAATGAAGGTGACTTGGTTTTAGCAGCTGAATTTACTACCCCCAGTCACATTAATTTTATGTCTAAATTTGGAAGGGGTTTAATTTGTTTAACCCTCACCGAGGAAAGGTGTAAAAAATTAAAGTTACCATTAATGGTGCAAGAGAATGAAGGAAAATTAGGGACAAATTTTACAGTATCGATTGAAGCTGCTTCAGGAGTTACAACCGGAATTTCTGCAAGTGATAGAGCTAAAACTATAACGGCTGCAATATCAAAAAATGCAAATCATAAAAGTATCGTTAGGCCTGGTCACATTTTTCCATTAATTTCCCATCCAGGAGGTGTCCTTTATAGAGCGGGGCATACTGAAGCTGGTTGCGATCTTGCAGAGCTTGCAGACTTAGAGCCTGCCTCTGTGATATGCGAGATACTAAATGAAGATGGTAGTATGGCTCGCTTGCCAGAATTAAAAAATTTTTCAAAAGAGCATAAGATAAAAATTGGAACAATTGCCGACTTAATAGAGTTTAGAAGTAGAAAAGAAAAGCTTATACAAAAAATAAGTGAGCAAAAAATTGATACGGATTATGGTCAAATGCAGCTTCTACTTTATTCTGACTTACTATCTAAAAACTCTCATTTAGCTCTTGTAAAAGGGGAAATTGATGCTGGAGATGAGGTGTTAGTTAGAGTTCATGCCCCTTTATCCATTCTTGATTTTATTGATAAAAACTCGCAGCACTCATGGCCACCTCTAAAGGCATTGGAAGCAATTAGCAAATCCCCAAATGGAGTGATTATTTTTCTCAACTATCAAGAGTCACAAAATAAAATTTCTGATATTTTAGAAACTATTAATAAACCTGCAGACAATACAAATGATTTAAGAAATTATGGTATTGGATCACAAATCCTCGTTGACATAGGCGTAAAAAAAATGAAATTACTAGCATCGCCAAGAAAAATGCCTAGTATGATAGGTTATGGACTTCAAGTTACTGAATTTATTGAAAATAATTAGTAGAACTTTATTTATTCCATGATAAAATAAATTGTTGATTACATTAAAATATAATTTAATAGTTAAATTTTCCAAAAAGGGTTCTAACCCTTTTTTTTTAAGTCATTCTCTTATTGTCGCCTTCCATGCCTGACCAAATTAAAATAGTGAAAAAAATAGAAGGAAATATTTTATCATTTGATTTTGGAGAAAAAAGAATTGGGGTTGCAATTGGAAACAGCATTACAAAAATCTCTCACCCGTTAGAAACTATTAATACATCCAAAAATACAGAAAGATATAAACTTATTGAGTTATTACTAAAAACTTGGGAGCCAATTAAGTTGGTTATAGGCTATCCATTAAATGATGATGGAACTCTTTCTAAAATGAGCTTGCTAGCAAAAAAATTTGGCATAAAATTAACAAATAAATATAATATTCCAATAACAATGATAGATGAAAGATTTACTTCTTCGGAAGCTGATTTAGAATTAAAAAAGTTTGAAAAAAACTTTAAGAAGAGAAAAATTGTTGTCGATCAAGTTGCTGCCATGATCATACTCGACTCTTTTTTTCAAAATAATGGCAATGAAAATTCCAATAAAAATTTTCAAGAGGTTTTATGATGAAAAATCTACAGCAAAGTAAAAATAATGAACTTCAACACCTTTTATCAATTAAAGGGCTAGATAAAAAAATTATTGAAAAAATATTTAATGATGCAGATAAATTTCTTGAAAAAAAAGATATAAAATTAGATGACCACACATCCTTAAATGGAAAAACAGTTTGCAATCTCTTCTTTGAAAACAGTACTAGAACTCAGACTACATTTGAAATTGCTGCTAAAAGATTATCAGCAAATGTTATAAATTTAGACATAGCAACATCATCACAATCTAAAGGGGAGTCAATCCTTGATTTAATAAATAATTTAATTGCTATGAGTGTTGATATTTTCGTGATTAGACACTCTGAGCCAGGTATCCCAGAACTAATTGCTAAAAATATTAAATCAAATGCTCATATAATCAATGCTGGTGATGGGAACAGAGAGCATCCAACCCAAGGTCTTTTGGATGCTTTTACAATAAGAGAATTTAAAAAAGATTTTTCTAACCTCAAAGTAGCAATTGTTGGTGACATTGAACATTCGAGAGTTGCGAAATCAGAAATTAGTATTTTATCGACCCTTGGTGCTAAAGAAATCAGAGTGATAGGACCTAAAGCTCTAATGCCTAGTAATATTGAAGACCTAAATGTTAATGTTTTTCACACAATGGAGGAGGGATTAAGGGATGTTGATGTAATAATGATGTTACGTATCCAAAAAGAACGTATGAGTAATAAATCAGTTCCATCTGAAAGTGAATACTTTAAAAGTTTTGGGCTTAATCAAAAGCGCCTTAAAATCGCTAAAGATGATGCTTTAGTTTTGCATCCAGGGCCAATTAATAGAGGGGTAGAAATTGAGTCTGAAGTGGCAGATGGAAAGCAGTCAGTAATTCTTAACCAAGTAAAGTATGGGATAGCAATAAGAATGGCGGTCATGGTAATGATGATAGGTAAAAAATAAAAAAAGCTTTAAAAATAAATACTTAGTATTTTTGTGTATATAATACAAAATGTAATTAAAATTGTTTCGATCAAAAGGGGAAAATTGATGTTGGAAAAACTAATTAATGCGTTGTTCGGTGGAGGTTCTAAAACTGCTCCAGCAGTTGCTAAAAAGAAACCAGCTGCTAAAAAGAAACCAGCTGCTAAAAAGAAACCAGCTGCTAAAAAGAAACCAGCTGCTAAAAAGAAACCAGCTGCTAAAAAGAAACCAGCTGCTAAAAAGAAACCAGTTGCTAAAAAGAAACCAGCTGCTAAAAAGAAACCAGCTGCTAAAAAGAAACCAGCTGCTAAAAAGAAACCAGCTGCTAAAAAGAAGTAATAAAGGTTTGAAATTGAGTTTAAAAAACCAAGCTAAATAGCTTGGTTTTTTTATTTTAAGATATGTCATTAATTAAAAAAAATATACATAGTATCGCTGGTGAACTAAAAAAAAATTATTCTCAACAGAATGGCGAGATCCGGCTTGTGGCAGTAAGCAAAGGTCAGGATCGAGAGAAAATTCTTGAGGCGTTAGATGCTGGGCATAATATTTTTGGTGAAAATTATCTTCAAGAAGCTATCAATAAACAAAAAAGCCTTACAGAGTATAAAATTGAATGGCAC
>Ga0209830_10001626_pt1 | contig 19411 bp, 20 predicted proteins | sample ArcticOcean_MG_C_12_FD_187439 | JGI IMG/M metagenome (GOLD analysis project Ga0209830, IMG submission 187439) | Marine microbial communities from western Arctic Ocean - ArcticOcean_MG_CB8_130 (SPAdes) (version 2) | ecosystem: Environmental > Aquatic > Marine > Oceanic | place: Arctic Ocean...
ACGGGCTTGCTTTTATTACTTTAAACTTGGTCGGGGTGGAGAGATTCGAACTCCCGACATCCTGCTCCCAAAGCAGGCGCGCTACCAGGCTACGCTACACCCCGAACGCGCAAATATAGCCTAAATAGTAGTTTTGGTCAAATCTCATTTTAGATAGAAATAATAATTTAAACATAGCTTCTGTTAAAATAGTTCTTTTATTAACTCTATGTAAACCAACACAATGACAGCACAAATAATTGATGGGAAAAAAATTGCCGGAGAGCTTCTTCAAAAGCTTAAAGAGGAAATATCTCAGAGAAAAATTGATGGGGTTAGAGCCCCCTGTCTGGCAGTCTTATTGATTGGAGATAACCCGGCATCAGAAGTCTATGTTCGTAATAAAAAAATTGCATGTGAAAAAATTGGCATCAAATCTATATCTGTCGATTTAAGAAGTGATGTCAGCGAAGAAGAAGTATTAACCATAGTAAAAAAATTGAATGATGATAATACTGTTGATGGAATTTTAGTTCAATCACCTTTGCCTGCCCATGTTGATGAGAAATTAGTGATTGAAGCTATCAGTCCTAACAAGGATGTAGATGGATTTCATCCATTAAATATTGGTCTATTAGCCATTAAAAGACCCAAGCTAAGGTCATGCACACCATACGGTGTCATCAAGATGCTTAAAACGTTAAATGTAGATTTAGTCGGCATGAATGCTACCGTGGTAGGGGCCTCTAATAATGTAGGTCGGCCCATGGCACTTGAACTTTTACTTGAAAACTGTACGGTAACCATGTGTAACAGCAAAACGAAAAACCTCGAATCAAAAGTTAATCAGGCTGATTTGTTAGTTGTAGCCGCTGGGATAAAAAATCTAGTTAAAGGCGAATGGATTAAACAAGATGCTATCGTTATTGATATTGGCATCAATCGTGTTGACGGAAAATTAGTTGGCGACGTAGAGTTCTCCGTTGCAAAAGAAAAAGCTTCCTTTATTACCCCTGTTCCCGGCGGCGTTGGGCCAATGACAGTAGCGACTCTAATGGAGAATACTCTCCTAGCTCAAAAATTATCCTGATTACTTTCAATCCACGACATAAAAGTGTAAAATCGCGCGATTAATAAATTATTCATATTAGGATCTAACTCAATGGCAGCAAAAAAATCATTAATGGAAAAAGCAATGGCAGCAGCGAAAAAGGTTATTGCTAAACCAGCAGCGAAAAAGGTTATTGCTAAACCAGCAGCGAAAAAGGTTATTGCTAAACCAGCAGCGAAAAAGGTTATTGCTAAACCAGCAGCGAAAAAGGTTATTGCTAAACCAGCAGCGAAAAAACCATCTTCCTCTGGTCTAAAACAGTTTAAATCCTACGCGCCTAAATCGGGTGAGAAATACATGAGTAAAGCCCAGTTAAAGCATTTTATAAAAATACTAAATGACTGGAAAATTGAATTAAGCCATGATATCGACAGAACTGTATCGCATATGCAAGACGACGTCACTTCATATGCCGACCCTAATGACAGAGCAAGCCAAGAGTCTGATATGGCTCTAGAATTAAGAAACCGTGATAGAGAAAGGAAGTTGATAAAAAAGATTAATGACACTCTAAAAAATATTGATAATGATGACTATGGATATTGCAATCAATGTGGTGAGGAAATTGGTTTAAATAGATTGCAAGCGCGGCCAACTGCAACCCTGTGTATTGACTGCAAAACCTTAGATGAGATTAGAGAAAAACAAATGGCTAAATAAAAAAACCCGGTTTCCCGGGTTTTTTTTTATTCCTGATCTTCTTCTTTCTTTTCTTCTGGCGGAGGTGCCTCAAGCAAAGCTTTCGCACTCACTCTTACTCGACCCTTATCATCAACTTCAATGACCTTAACCTTAACTTCATCACCTTCTGACAAATGATCTTTAACTGCTTTTATTCTTTCATGAGCAATTTGAGAGATGTGCAACAGGCCATCTTTTCCCGGTAATAATGAAACAATCGCACCGAAATCTAGAATTTTAATCACTTTACCGTCGTAAACCTGATCCACCTCAACGTCTGCCGTAATTTCTTTAATTCTATCAATCGCAGCTTGACCTGATTCACCATTGGTACATGCAACCTTAACTAATCCGTCGTCATCAATATCAATCGTTGCGCCTGTCTCTGCAGCAAGACCTTTAATAACTGCTCCACCCTTACCAATTACATCACGTATCTTGTCTGGATGAATTTTTATAGTAAGAATCTGTGGTGCAAACTGAGACATTTCTGCTCTTGGAGCCTTCAGGGTTTTTTTCATAATTTTTAAAATATGATCAATACCTTCTCGAGCTTGGGATAGAGCAACTTGCATTATTTCAGACGTAATGCCGGTTATTTTTATGTCCATTTGCAGAGCAGTAATGCCGTTATCTGTTCCTGCTACCTTAAAGTCCATATCGCCCAAATGATCTTCATCACCTAAGATATCCGTTAGCACCGCTACACGATTATCTTCTTTGATTAATCCCATTGCAATTCCCGCTACGTGGTCTGTCATAGGAACTCCTGCATCCATCATAGCCATAGTGCCTCCACATATTGACGCCATAGAGCTAGAACCATTAGACTCGGTAATCTCAGATACAAGACGAATAGTGTAATCAAAGTCTTCTTTGCTTGGAAGTGCTGCTGATAATCCTCTCTTTGCTAATTTACCATGACCAATTTCTCTCCTTTTTGGCGTCCCAACTCTTCCTGTTTCACCTGTTGCATAAGGAGGAAAATTATAATGCAGCATAAATCTGTCCTTGAACTCGCCTTGCAGCGCATCAATGATCTGTTCATCCCTACCAGTGCCTAATGTTGCTACTACAATAGCCTGGGTCTCACCCCTAGTAAAGAGTGCTGATCCATGAGCTCTCGGAAGAACTCCAGTTCTTATTTCAATCGGTCTCACCGTTCTTGTATCTCTGCCATCAATTCTTGGCTCTCCATCTAAAATTTTATTTCTAACAATTTTTGATTCAAGATTAAAGAACTCATTCTTTATCGCATTCATCTCATTTGGTGTGGTATTTTCATTCGCAACTTCAGCCAATACCTTGTCTTTAATTTCAGATAACTTTTCAGAGCGCTCACCTTTTGACTTAATCGCAAATGCTTTTTCAAGATCTTTAGCAGCAATTTTTTCGATCTGGGATACCAAATCTTTGTTTGTTTCTTGTGCTGTCCAGTCCCATGGATCTTTTGCTGCTTCTTTTGCAAATTCATTGATCATTTTAATCACTGGCTGCATAGCTTTATGGCCAGCAAGTACTGCATCAAGCATTACCTTCTCGGGAAGCTCTTTAGCTTCAGATTCCACCATAAGAACTGCTGCATCACTTCCAGCAACCACTAAATCTAATTCGCTTTCAATGAGCTGTGTTTTTGTTGGATTAATAACAAATTTCTCATCAATATAACCTACCCGTGAAGCTCCGACAGGGCCGTAGAATGGAATCCCCGATATTGCTAAAGCTGCAGAAGCTCCAATAATAGCTGGTATATCTGAATCAATTTCACTATCAGATGACATTACTGTAGCTACTATCTGTATTTCATTATAGAAATTTTTTGGGAATAACGGTCTGAGTGGTCTATCGATTAATCTGCAGGTTAATGTTTCTTTTTCGCTTGGGCGACCTTCTCTTTTAAAAAATCCTCCAGGTATTTTCCCCGCTGCATAGGTTTTTTCTTGGTAGTCCACTGTTAATGGGAAAAAATCTTGCCCTTCCCTTGCGTTCTTGTTTCCAACAGCTGTTACCAAAACAACTGTGTCACCATACGTTACCATTACAGCACCGTCAGCCTGACGTCCAATTTCGCCTGTTTCTATCGTTAATGTATTGTCTCCAAACTTCACACTTTTCTTTACTATATTAAACATTTATTTTCCTTTTATTTTTATCATTATTCACTTCCCAATAATGACTAACACCATAATAAAAAAAGCCGACTCAAGCTTATATAGCAAGGAATCGGCTTAAATAATTTACAACTTCTTTACTTTCTAATACCTAAACGTTTGATAAGCCCTTGATATCTCTCAATGCTTTCTCTTTTTAGATAATCTAATAACTTACGTCTTTGGCTAACTAGTGCTAACAAACCTCTTCTTGAATGATGGTCCTTAGCGTTAACTTTAAAATGTTCGGTAAGATAATTTATTCTATCCGTCAGCAGTGCGACCTGAACTTCAGGTGACCCGGTATCATTTTTTGCTAGCTGATAATCTGCTACGATCTTTGCTTTTTCTACAGCAGTACTTGTCATGCATTTCTCCTATTTCAGAACCGCACATTTTACTATATTTATGCGAATTTAACAAAATTTTTCTTATTCTACGCAACTTAAGGATAAAAGTCTTCTTACCTTCAAATATCCATGGCTATCCATGGTCCCTAGACCTAAAAATTGGTTGCCTTGATCGTACAACCTATATATCCCCTCTTTCATTTCCTTAAAAAGCAAGGTTTTACCATCTTTGATTGCCCCTTCTTCATTAGGAGCTAGCTTGATTTCATTTAAATAGTTTAAAAATTTATCAACGGGAAATATAAGCGCATCCCTTTCCTCGTTCTCAGTTGCCTCAATCAGGTCTAATGTTTTTGCTTGTACTACATTGACGGATCCTATGGCAGTTCTTCGCAGGCCAATCAAATAACCTCCAGTATTTAGGTTATCTCCTATATCACTTGCTAGAGTTCTAATATAGGTTCCTTTTGAACACACCACCCTAATTTTTAAGATATTGTCTGAGTAGTCAATTAAATCAAGGGAGGTAATGTTAATACTTCTTTTCTTTCGGGCAATCTCCTCCCCTCTTCGAGCATACTCATACAAAGGCTTACCTTCAAACTTTAATGCTGAATACATCGGCGGGAGTTGTTCTTGATATCCTAAAAATTGCTGTAATGTTTCTTCAATTTCTTTTAATGAAGGCAGTTGTTCAATGTTAAGAGACTCTATAATGCCCTCTGAGTCCCCTGTATTGCTTTTAAAGCCCAGCTTAATGGATGCTTCGTATGTTTTGTCTGATTCTAAAAGAAAACTGGAAAACTTAGTGGCCTCTCCTAAGCATATTGGAAGTAATCCGGTTGCCAATGGATCAAGTGTCCCCGTATGGCCGGCTTTCTTTGGATTAAAAAGCCATTTAATTTTTGACAATGCTTGATTAGATGAATAGCCCAATGGCTTATCGACCATTATCACACCACTGATATCTAATTTAATCCGTTTGGGCTGCATAATTTCTAGACTTAAATACCATCAAGTAGTTTTGAAATTTTAATGCTCTCATCGATTGATTTATCATAAACGAAATGTAGCTTAGGGATACCTCGAGTTGTCATTCTTTTTGCAAGTTGCGATCGAAGAAAGGGCATGGACCTTGTCAATCCTTTCATCACATCCTCACTTGCCTCTTCCTGCGACACAAAAAATACTTTGGCATGCTTAAGACAGGGAGACACCTCGACATCAAGGATAGTTATTTGATTTAATGCAGGATCTTTTACTTCTCTTTGAAGAAGGTTCGCCAGTTCTTTTTTTATTTGTTGCCTTATACGATCACTTCTTGGGTAATCTTTAGCCAAGGTTATAGCTTCCTAGCAACTTCAACTATCTCATAGACTTCTATTTGATCGCCTGGCTGCATGTCATTAAAGTTTTTAATTGATAGCCCACATTCAAAGTTTGATTTAACTTCTTTTATGTCATCCTTGAATCTTTTTAACGAATCCAGCTCGCCGTCGTAAATTACCACACTGTCTCTTAGGAGCCTTATCTTAGCATTCTTTCTAATTAGCCCTTCAAGCACGTAACATCCAGCAATAGTACCAATCTTTGAGGCTTTAAATATTTCTCTAATTTCAACAAGCCCGAGTGTATTCTCCCTTTTCTCTGGAGATAACATGCCGCTTAGCGCCGCTTTAACTTCGTCTACTGCTTCATAAATAATGCTGTAATAGCGTACGTCAACCTCTAAGCTATCAGCAAGCTTTCTTGCTCCGCCATCTGCCCTAACATTAAAGGCAAGCACTACCGCGTTAGATGCTGTGGCTAAATTAATATCTGATTCATTAACTGGTCCAACAGCAGAATGAATGACATTGACCTTCACTTCATTGGTGGATAGCTTCTCTAGTGAGCCTGCTAATGCTTCATAGGATCCCTGAACGTCCGACTTAATTATCAAAGGTAATACCTTTATTTCGCCCTCTGCCATTTGATCAAATATATTTTCTAATTTTGATGCTTGTTGTTTTGCAAATTTTACGTCCCTAAACTTGCCTTGCCTAAACAAAGCAACTTCTCTGGCTTTTTTCTCATCATTAATGACGATAAATTCTTCGCCGGCTTTTGGAACGTCAGAAAGACCGATCACCTCAACAGGTATTGATGGTCCCGCTTCTTCAACTTTCTTTCCACTCTCGTCAATCATCGCTCTGACTCTTCCAAAAGCCGATCCAGCAAGAATAGTATCGCCGGGGCTTAGCACTCCTGATTGCACCAGCAAAGTAGTAACAGGGCCACGGCCCTTATCAAGCCTTCCTTCTACAACAATACCTCTTGCCGGAGTATTTCTCGCTGCCTTCAATTCGAGTACTTCCGCCTGCAATAAAATTGAATCCAATAAATCATCAATACCCTGACCAGTTTTTGCTGAAACCTCCACAAAAATAGCATCGCCACCAAGTTCTTCCGGAATGACCTCGTGAGCCAGCAATTCACTTTTAACTTTCTTAGAATTTGCTTCAGGTTTATCGATTTTATTGATCGCTACAATGATTGGAACTTCTGCAGCCTTAGAGTGATTAATTGCTTCGATCGTTTGGGGCATAACGCCATCATCAGCAGCAACCGCCAAAACAACGATATCCGTTGCCTTTGCTCCTCTTGCTCGCATAGCTGAGAATGCTTCGTGCCCTGGTGTATCTAAAAAAGTTATCATGCCTTTTGATGTTTCGACATGATATGCACCTATATGCTGAGTAATCCCACCAGCCTCTGCTGACGCAACTTTGGATGTTCTAATATAATCTAATAGTGATGTTTTCCCGTGATCGACATGACCCATAACAGTCACTACAGGAGGTCTTGCTTCCAATATGGGCTCTACTAAATCTTCTATATTTATAAGTGACTCAGGGTCATTGTCCTTAGCCGCTTCTGGTTTATGGCCCATTTCCTCAACTGCAATCATTGCTGTATCTTGGTCAAGGATTTGATTAATAGTCACCATCATGCCCATACCCATTAAGACTTTAATGACTTCGCCAGCTTTTACTGACATCTTATGTGCTAAATCAGCCACAGAAATAGTCTCAGGCACTAAAATCTCCTTAGAAACAAATTCTGCAGGAGCAACAAAACTAGATTCTGGATCAGCATTCTTATGCCTATTTCTTGATTTAGGAGATCGCCATCCACCCGCGCCCGCATCTTGTCTTGTCTTTGTCGGCCTCTTCTTAATGCTTCGATCAACCCAAGCATCTTTTGTTGGCTTCTTCTCTTTGTCTACTTTCACCCCGATTTTTGAAGCGGGTCTATGCAAGGTACTGTCTTTTTCTTCACTTTTTGGCTTTTCCGCAGCTTCTTTCTTACTCTTAGCCTCAGCTGCTTGAGCATCCGCAAGAGCTGAATGTCTTTTTTCTTCATCCTGACGAATATTTTTTTGATTTTCATCAATAATTTGGGTTGGCTTTTCTGGAGTTTTAGCCTTGCTCTCAGTTGGTGGCTCTATCTTAGTTTCTTCTGGTTTAACAATCGTTCTTTTTTTTCGCACTTCGACCTGAATAGTTCTTGCTCGCCCCTCACTATCCGTCTTTCTGATCTCGGTATTCTGTTTTCGGGTAAGGGTAATTTTAGACTTTGGCTTTGGAGTTCCGCCATGCTCATTTCGTAAATAATTCAAAAGTGCAGCTTTGTCTTCCTCAGATACGTCATCGTCTGCATTTTGCTTGGTAACTCCTGCACTTTTTAATTGCTCTAGCACGAGTGCTGCAGGAAGCCCTAACTCATTAGCAAATTTTTCTACAGTAAATGTTCCCATCAAAACTCCAGTATATTTAATTTATGCAAACCATGGTGCGCGTGCAGTCATAATTAATGTTTTTGCTGTCTCTTCATCAATCTTTATCAATTCTAAAAGCTCATCAACTGAAAGTTCAGCCAAATCTTCCATAGTTACAATACCTTTAGATGCCATTAATTTTGCCATATCAATATCCATACCCTCCATTGCCTTAAGATCATCGGCCGGATCAACCACACTTTCTTCTTTGGCAATAGCGGCTGTTAAGATCGCTGCACTTGCTCTTGATCTTAGCTCTTTTACAGTATCCTCATCAAAGGCTTCAATCTGAATCATCTCTTCCAGAGGAACATAAGCCACCTCTTCTATAGAAGAAAAGCCCTCTTGAACAAGAATGTCTGCAACATCTTCATCAACATCAAGCTTCTCAATAAATAATTGGCTCGATGAGGTATATTCCTCTTTATTCTTTTGCTCCGACTCTTCTTCGGTCAATATGTTTAGTTCCCACCCCGTTAGCTCTGAGGCTAATCGAATATTTTGACCATTTCTTCCAATAGCCTGCGCCAACTGATCTTCCACTACCACTAAATCCATGCTGTGCTTATCTTCATCAACAACAATGCTAGAAACTTCTGCAGGAGCCATAGCATTAATTACAAACTGTGCTGGCTCTATGGACCAAAGGACAATGTCTACCCTTTCACCTGCTAACTCACCTGTGACAGCCTGAACTCTTGAGCCCCTCATACCAACACATGTGCCTACTGGATCTAATCTTTGATCATTTGCTTTTACTGCAATTTTTGACCTGAGTCCAGGATCACGTGATGCTGACATTATTTCTAATAGGCCCTCTTCAATTTCAGGCACCTCTAACTCAAAAAGTCTAATTAAGAATTCAGGCGCTGTTCTGGATAAAATTAACTGTGGCCCTCTCATGCCTGTTTCAATTTTGCTTAGAATTGCACGGACTCGATCACCTACTCTTAAGTTTTCTTTTGGGATCATGTGATCACGAGGGAGCACTGCATCTAATCGTCCTACTTCAATAATGGCATTTCCTCGCTCCATTCTTCTAATCTGCCCTGAAACTAACTTCTCATCTCTTGCAAGAAAGTCATTAAGGATCTGCTCCCTTTCTGCTTCTCTTACTTTTTGTAAAATTACTTGTTTCGCCGCCTGAGCACCAATTCGTCCAAACTCTACAGAATCAATAGCCTCCTTTATTACATCGCCGACCTCCATAGCTTTTGCTCGATCATCGGCTGGGGACACTTCTGCTTCTGGAGTCTCTAACAACTCTTCTTCAACAATAGTCCAGCATCTAAAAGACTGGTACTCGCCGGATTCTTTGTCTATTTCGACACGGATATCTACATCAGGCTCATATTTTTTCTTTGTAGCTGAGGCAAGAGCGAGCTCTAATGCAGTAAAAATTACATCTCTAGCAACATTTTTTTCATGTGCTAGCGCATCAACAAGTAACAAAATTTCACGACTCATTTCTTTCTCCGTTAAATCATTTCATCTTTATAAAACTGGGTCTAAACGTGCTCTATCTAAATTTTCAAAATCTATTTCAATAATAGACTCTTCAAACTCTAACAAAATAAAGCCGGCTTTTATGCCTCTTAAAATCCCGCTAAAATTTCTTCTATTCGAAATTGGTGACCTTGTCTTAATTTTGACTTTTTCTCCATTAAAACGACCAAAATCTTCTAATTTTTTTATTACTCTATCAACCCCAGGAGAAGAGACCTCTAGTCTTCCAAAGTCAAAATCCTCTTCAACACTCAAAGCATGGTTTAATTGGTTGCTTACCAAAACACAGTCATCTATGTTGACTGTCTCAGGCTTTTCGATAAAAACTCTTAATAATTGACCGTGATTAATTATCTCAAGATCAACTAATTCATATCCTAGTTGAGTAACCATCTTTTCAATAAAACTTTCAACATCAAATGCCATAAAAATCCTAAACCCTAGCCCAAATAAAAAATGGGCCATTGGCCCATCTTCAGATTGCGAATTATATCAATTTATTGGATTGAATGAAAGAATATTCTTAGTAATCAATGCATTATTTTCTATGTGAAAGTGATATGTGCGAACTTCCTTTTACCTACCTGAATTGTGAAGGTAGTTAAATTTTCAATCAGATGCTGTGTATCTTCTATTCTTTCTCCGTTTACTTTCACTCCTCCGCCTTTGATTAGCCTCATAGCTTCTGACGTACTATCTACAAATTGAATTTGCTTTAATAGCTGGGGCACAGTGACCTTGTTATCAGCATACTGAATGTCTATGTTCGGAATATCATCGGGAATTTTTCCTTGTGCTCTAGTATTAAAATCATGCTCAGCATTTTCTGCTTGCTTCGCATCGTGGAACCTTGTAACGATTTCTTTTGCAAATTCGACCTTAATATTTCTAGGATTTTCTCCTGTATCGAGCCGTGTCTTCCATGCCGCAATCTCGTCCATGGTTTTTAGTGAGAGTAATTCTACGTATCGCCACATCAAGCTATCAGAAATAGATAAAATCTTTGCGAAAATAATCGCTGCAGGCTCGTCAACTCCGATGTAATTATCAAGTGATTTTGACATTTTATTCACACCGTCCAACCCCTCTAATAAAGGCATGGTAATGATGCATTGTGGTTTCTGGTCGAACTGCTTTTGTAGCTCACGACCCATAAGTAAATTAAATTTCTGGTCGGTTCCACCGAGCTCAATGTCTGCATTCAATGCTACGGAATCATAACCCTGAAGAAGTGGGTACATAAATTCGTGGATCGCTATAGGTTGATTCGACTTAAATCTTTTTGAAAAGTCATCTCTTTCTAGCATTCTTGCAACCGTATGCATAGAGGAAAGTTTTAGCATTCCACTGGCCCCCAAAGGCTCTAACCACTTTGAATTAAATACTACTTTAGTTTTATTTTTATCTAAAATTTTGAAGACTTGTTTTGCGTAACTTTGTGCATTTACTTCGACCTCCTCTTTAGACAGAGGAGGTCTTGTTGTATTTTTCCCTGTCGGATCTCCTATCATTCCTGTGAAATCACCTATTAAAAATAGTACTTCATGACCAAGATCTTGAAGCTGTCTAAGTTTATTCAAAAGCACCGTATGTCCTAAGTGCAGATCTGGTGCAGTAGGGTCAAAACCGGCCTTAATCCTCAGCGGTCTATTTTCTTTTAATTTTTCTTTTAATTCGGCTTCGACAAGAATCTCATCTGTACCTCGTTTGATAATATTAAGAGTTTCTTGAAGGCTCATTGATTGATCTTTATTTAAATTTTTATTAAATCTAATTTTATATCAACTCTCAGCTTTTAAAAAATTACTTATTTTTTATCGATTACTTGTATAAAAATAAAAAGGCGTCACAATTTACCTTATGAAGGATAAAAAAAATCTTTTTTTAGGGGTAATGTCAGGGACAAGCCTTGATGGGATAGACATTATTATGCTTGAGTTGTCTTCACAAGCTATTAATGCATGGGGTTCGGAGCATGTTCCCTACACCAAGCTCACGCGAGATAAGATCTTAAAATTATCTTCCCCCTCCCTAAATGAGCTTGAAGAAAGCCAAAGTTTTGCTTTAGAGCATGCACTAATGACGGCGCAGGGTATAAATAAATTATTGAAAAAAACCCATATTTCATCCAAAGAAATTGAGGGTATAGGTTATCACGGTCAAACTATACGCCACAGGCCAGATAAAGGCTTCTCTGTACAAATTGGTAATGCACATCTTTTGGCTGAAAAAACTAATATTAAGGTTATTAATGATTTCCGAAATAGAGATATTGTTGCGGGTGGGCAAGGAGCTCCCTTGGTTCCTTTGTTTCATCAATCGTTTTTTTCCTCAAAAGAAAAGAAAAGAATAATTCTTAATATTGGCGGGATAAGCAACATATCATTCCTCGCAAACGATCAAGTTCTTTTAGGTTTTGATTGTGGTCCAGGAAATATTCTATTAGATCAATGGATATATAGTAATAAAAACCTTACTTTTGATAAAGATGGTCAGTGGGCAAGGAAAGGTAAAGTTGTACCCGAATTACTTAATGCTTTTTTTCAAGAACCTTATTTCAAGATGGGGCTACCCAAAAGTACTGGGCGCGAAAAATTTAATTCAAACTGGCTAGATGCTCATAGAATTGACTTATATGATGCAAAGGATGTTCAAAGAACATTGCTTGAGCTTACAGTTCTCTCAATAAAGGATGCCATAAATAATTTTTGTGATGGCGCTGATGAAGTGTTTGTTTGTGGTGGTGGTTCAGAAAATAATTTTTTAATGGAAAGGTTAGTTAAAATAATAGGCATCCCGGTCAACAAAACTGATGTGATTGGGGTTCCATCTCAACATGTCGAAGCGATGGCTTTTGCTTGGCTAGCATCTAAAACATTGAGGGGTGAAGCTAATAATTCACCCAACATTACCGGGTCAAAAGGGCCACGCATCCTTGGTATCATATATTACCCTTAAATCTTCTATTAAATTTCAGATATAATGCTCAATCAATTTAAAAATATATAAATTAATATGAGTGAAAAGTCAGCAAAAATATCGATTGGTTCAAACTCCTTCGAACTACCTATTATTGAAGGCTCTATGGGGCACCCTGCAATAGATGCAAGACTCTTAAACAATAAGGGTATTTTCTCCTATGATCCAGGCTTCACATCAACGGCCTCTTGCACATCTAGCATCACCTATGTAGATGGGGACAAAGGAGAGCTTTTATACAGGGGTTACCCGATTGAACAGCTAGCTGAAAAATCCGACTTTTTAGATGTCGCCTATTTGCTTTTCAACGGCAACATGCCTAACATCAAGGAAAAGCAAATTTTTTCGTCTACCATTAACGGGCAAAGCCTTCTTCATGATCAGTTAAATAATGTGTTTCGAGGTTTCAGAAGAGATGCCCATCCAATGGCAGTGATGATTGGTGTGGTTGGTTCAATGGCGGCATTTTATTTTGATGATATGAATATTAATAATCGCAATCATCGTAAGTTATCAGCTAATAGACTGCTTGCAAAAATACCGACAATTGCTGCATGGAGCCATAACTACAATCTGGGTTTACCCTTTGTTTACCCAACCCATGAGCTAAGTTATGTTGAGAATATTTTAAATATGATGTTTTCTAGTCCTAACAAGCCATACCAACTAAATCCAGTTATTACGCGTGCATTTGAAAGAATTTTAATTCTTCATGCCGATCATGAACAAAACGCGTCAACCTCTACTGTGCGTTTAGTGGGTTCGTCTGGTGCAAATCCTTATGCGTGCATTGCATCAGGAATTGCATCATTGTGGGGACCTGCTCATGGAGGGGCAAATGAGGCAACGCTAAAGATGCTTAACGAAATCAAAACCGAATCGCGTATTAATGAATATATTAAAAGAGCCAAAGACAAGGACGATGATTTTAGGTTAATGGGATTTGGACATCGCGTTTACAAAAACAAGGACCCGCGGGCAGAGATTATGAAAATCACTTGCCATGAAGTGTTGGACGAATTAGATCTCAATAACGAACCTTTATTTAAGCTTGCTAGAAAATTAGAGAAAATTGCTTTAGAAGATGAATACTTTATTGAGAAAAAGTTATATCCAAATGTCGATTTCTATTCTGGCATTGTAATGAAAGCAATGGGTATACCTAACTCTATGTTTACAGCAGTATTTGCCCTGGCCCGGACTGCTGGGTGGATAGCTCATTGGGATGAAATGATGGCAAGTTCAGAAAATAAAATTGGAAGACCACGCCAAATTTATAACGGCAAAACGAGAAGAGACGTCCCTTAGTTATTTAAACCGAAAAAGATGACCCACATCCACAGGTAGTTTCTGCATTTGGGTTCTTAATAACAAATTGAGAACCCTGAACGTTGTCCTGGTAATCAATCTCTGCACCCGTTAAGTACTGCAGACTCATTGGGTCTATAAGCAATGTAACCGAATCTTTGGTCACCTGCGTATCATCATCATTGATAGATTCCTCAAAAGTAAATCCGTACTGGAAACCTGAGCATCCCCCGCCACTAACAAATACTCTGAGCTTAAGGTCTGGTGTATCTTCCTCTTCAATCAACGCCTTCACTTTGTTTACCGCATTATCAGTGAAGTTTACTGGTGTTGGCATTTCTAATTCAGCTGTTGTCATCTTTACTAGTCCTCTTTATTTATTTTTGCTTAGATTTAAGGTCAGCTACCGCTGCTTTAATTGCATCCTCAGCTAAAACTGAACAATGAATTTTAACTGGAGGTAATGCTAATTCCTCAACTATTGAAGTATTCTTGATAGCTTGCGCTTCATCCAGAGTCCGGCCTTTAAGCATTTCCGTAACCAGTGAACTTGATGCAATAGCTGAGCCGCATCCATATGTTTTAAATTTAGCATCTTCAATAATTCCATTTTCACTTACTTTAATTTGTAGCTTCATAACATCGCCACAAGCAGGAGCTCCCACCATACCAGTCCCAACCGTTGGGTCATTTTTGTCAAAAGAGCCAACATTTCTTGGGTTCTCGTAATGATCGAGTACTTTATCGCTATAAGCCATAATAAATTTCTCCTAAAATTTTAATGTTCTGCCTATTCAACTTTTTCTAAATCTACATCATCCTCACTCCCATCTTGCTCAGAAGTTTTTATTAAAATCGCTCTGGTGTTGCCTAGAACAGCATGTCCATGCGGACGATTTATCTCGGGAGTGATCTAAGGTACATTAGGTTTATTTCTTACAAAAGGGGTGTTTTCTGCAAGATATAATCACACAGCGCCTGATTAACCACAACCATTACTTTTGTCTATTTAATGGAGAGACGTCTAGGCAACACCAGAACGAACTCTCATATAATTACGTTACTCCTATAATTTATAGTATTCAATCGTTTTTTCATTTAACCAGCCCCCCAGTTTCACCAGTTTTTGCTAGAAATATTTTTTGCATAGCCCTTGGTATTTCATAAGGGGGTCTTTTGACGTTTTTAGGCATCATTTGTGCAGATTAGATTGTATAGGGGTAGTTAGGAGTCCCAGTTTTAAATTGAGGGGGTACCCGGGGTGTGGGGTCAGGACTTATCACAAGAAGCTAGGTAACTCTTAGGTATTCTCAAGTTTTTTTAGATATATTATGGGGTATATTATGGGGTATTTATTTGATAATGCCTATTAAATCCTATGTTTATAGGTATAAAAACAATTATACGGTGGTGCTTACCTCCACCAATTATTAGCTTTATTTACCCCCTAAAAATCTAACAAACATAATGCCCACCTAAGGCTTCCGTCGATATCTAATATAAGCATGAAATAATTATATTGTTGATTATTTAATTTTCCCGTAACCTTAATTGGATGAAGCCATTTGATTTTAATAAAGTCATTAATAGGTATGGGACTGATTCAGTTCGTTGGGATAAATACAATCAGGATGTTATTCCTCTTTCCGTCGCTGATATGGATTTTGCTGCTGCACCATGTATCGTTGATGCACTCAAAAAGCGCATTAATCATACAGTTTATGGATATACGCATGCCCCACAAGATTTAAGGGAGTCAATTGTTACTTATGTAAAGAAATTCTATGATTGGCAGATTGAGCCAGAATGGATCGTTTTTCTGCCTAGTTTAGTTTCTAGTCTTTATTCTATTGCATCGAACGTCACTCACCCCAAAGCCCATATTCTAACGCTACAGCCTGTTTATCATCATATTTTAAATGCCGCTAAAAATTCAGGTAGAAATTATTCCGAAATACCATTGAGCACCATCAATCAGAGATTAGTTTTAAATTCTCAATCTATCGATAATTTTGCTCAGCCCAATAGTGAGCTACTATTATTTTGTAACCCTCATAACCCTGGTGGAACTGTATACACTCGTAATGAGTTATCTCGTATTGCCCAAATATGTGACCAAAAAAACTTGATTATCTGTTCGGATGAAATCCACTGTGGCATGGTCTTTGAGGAGAAAAAACATATTCCTATTGCGTCAATATCTAATGATGCTGCTGATCGCACAATCACATTGATGTCATTGAATAAAACTTATAATATTCCAGGGATAGGTTTAGCATGGTTAGTATGTAAAAATCAAAAACTCAGACAAAAAGCATGCGTAGGTTTGGGAACACTTATTCCTGATCCTCAGATTTTTACTTATACCTCTACTCAAGCAGCCATTAATCAAGGGGAGCCTTGGCGTAAAGCTCTAATGAGCTATCTTAGCGATAATCGAGATTTATTAAGATCAACAATAGCTGACGTGCCAGCAATCGATTTATATCAAATGGAAGCTAGTTACTTAGGTTGGCTTTCCTGTGAGCAACTGCAAATCGATGACCCCAGTCAATTATTTCTCGACTATGGTGTAGCCCTGCAGCCTGGAAGTATGTTTAATAAGGTGGATCATGTTCGCATAAATATCGCCACGCCAAAAATTACCTTACTGGAGGCTCTAAAACGAATGAAACAGGCCGTCAGTTAAAAAAATAGGTTTTATTGGGTGTGACGCAATGGGTCAAGGGTATATCGTGGCTAGATATATCGACTATTTCTGTGCAGGAATCAAACAGACTGATTCCCACCCGCTTCACCTCCTTGGGCAAGGAAGCAAAAAAACGATCGTAGAATCCTTTACCATAACCCACACGGTAGCCTTTGCAGTCAAAGGCCAACAGCGGAGTAATCACCATATCGATATCATTGCCCTCTTCCCAAACAGGATCAATGGGCTCGGTAATATTGTAATGGGTTTGGCTTGTTTTAGTGTGCGGTCTAAATTGGGCATTTTTCAGTGTCCCGTCGGCAAAGTTACTAACAGGCACCAGAACCTTAATGTTATTTTCCCAGCAGTACTGGATGATGGGTGTCGTATTTATTTCACCTCTTGAATGGATGGGAAGAAAACAATGCATGCACTTAGGCTTATAGTGTTCAATAAGCGCAATAATATTGTGAACAAGTTTGGATGATTCCTCTTCAAAGGTAGCGGGAACTTGCTCTTGACGTTTTTTTAAATAAGTTTTTCTAGCTATATCTTTTTTCAAAATAATATCCTTCCTATTCAATCTAAAAACATCATACAAGAGTGTCGGCTTGGTTGACTATTCTTATGGTACAAACAACAACCTATTGTTGCATCTTCATGAATACGTTATACTTTTTTTACGATCATGCATATAACAGTATCCATTGTTAAGTATGGTCAATGACTAAAAGCAAACCACGACCAAAAGTCTTGCCTTGTTTTATAAGATGATTAATCTTGTTCAATTAGACGTAGGGTTAAAGCGTGATTTACTTTTATTGCTCTCAGGCAAAAAATAATTATCCTTCATTATGTCTAATTCCTCATCGTTGATCGCCACCATAAAATTAAATTAATAAAGGAAAAGATCATGAGTGTATTAGAAGCTTTCAAAAAATTAAAAGCCGAAGGAAAGAAAATTGTAGTTGTTACCTCGTATGAGTACTGGAGTGCGAAGATCCTTAACGACACCGACGTCAACGGGATTTTAATTGGTGACGATTCGGCTATGGTCATACATGGCCATGAAGATACATTGCTTTCTGACGTGGAAACCATTGCCATGCACACCAGGGCGGTAAAAAAAGGTGCTAAAGATAAATTCCTTATTGCTGCTATGCCCTTTATGAGTAATAGAAAGAGTTTTGAAGAGTCAATGGATAACGTTGAAATCTTGATGAAGGCCGGGGCAAATGCACTGAAAATTGAGGGTGTTGATGGGAATGAAGAGCTCTATGCGCATCTTTCCCAGTCCGGCATTCCAACAATAGGTCATATCGGCCTTACCCCCTCTCACCACAATGCAATCGGTGGATTTAAAGCCCAAGGGAAAACTACAGATAGTGAGCGTAGCATCATTGAGGAAGCTAAAAAACTTGATAAGCTTGGCTGTATTGCAATCGTTTTAGAAGCCGTTCCACAACACGTAGGCGCTGCAGTGAGGGACGCGGTATCTATCCCGGTGGTGGGAGTCGGGGCAGGATTGGACGTAGATGGGCAAGCACTCGTTCTTCCTGATATGCTAGGATTTTCTACAGACTTCAAGCCTAAATTTGTAAGGACCTATATGGATGGAGCCAAACTTATTAAGGATGCCGTCAATCAGTTCGCCGCCGACGTGCATGCAGAAGCGTTCCCATCGGCACAAGAAACTTACGCACCGGGTAAAGAACAGCTACCTATGAAATAAATGGCGCGTACAGGTTTGCACTAAAACCTCGGCATACTGCTATGTTACTTTGTGGGGTATTTAATTTAATGCCCCACAAAGCATAAGTTTATCAATATTGACCCTCGGTAGGTATTATCGTTAAGCGGTTTTAAAATTCTAAATCCAACTTACCCACTACGTATGACTTTATAAGGCTTAAACGACGCGCTATTAATGTTGTGGACGACACGATAATTCTCAGGTAAATTTATATAGGAACTTTTAAAATGGAGAATAGTATGGCAGCTCACAATCACCATGACTTAATGAACTGGAAAAACGGATTATTAAAAGGTCAGTCTAATAAACCCTCAAACAAAAAAATAGTGGTTGCTATTATTGTAGGGCTAGTTTTAGTGGGAGCTTATAAGCTCTACTCCTAAACGGAAACCACCGTACTTCCTTTCGTTATATGCCTTGCGCAAGAAGCTACTTCTTGGTGAAATCAAACTTCCTGACAAAGTGGCAGCTATAACCACCGGGATTTTTTACAAGGTATTTTTGGTGTGCTTCTTCTGCGGGATAAAAAGCAGAAAAAGGCACAACCTCGGTTTTAACCGAATCGCCCCATACATTTGATCGGTCTACTATGCTGATGGTATTAAGTGCTATGCTTTTTTGCTGCTCGTTAACATAAAAAATTGCTGACCTGTATTGTGTCCCCCTATCGTTACCTTGTTGGTTGAGGGTGGTTGGGTTATGCATTTTAAAGAAATGAAGCAGTAAATCCTCGTAACTGAGCACCTGACTATCAAATTGAATCTCTATACTCTCGGCATGACCGGTATCCCCTCTTCCTACCTCCTTATAGGACACGTTCTTTATGTGGCCTCCAGAAAAACCTACCTTGGTCTCTATGACGCCAGGAATGTTTCGCATCAGCTCTTCTAGTCCCCAATAACAACCCCCGGCTAAATAAGCCAATTGAAAGGTTTGTTCTTCGTTTTCAGCATGTATTGGATTATTCATGAGCATCAGCACCAAAATAGTTAATAGTTTTTTCATAGAGCAATATATTACGAGTGAATGATGGAGGAGTTAGTGCTCCCTGCAACATGCAACCCAAAAAGATTAGTCGGCAACAA
>Ga0209830_10001628_pt1 | contig 19403 bp, 14 predicted proteins | sample ArcticOcean_MG_C_12_FD_187439 | JGI IMG/M metagenome (GOLD analysis project Ga0209830, IMG submission 187439) | Marine microbial communities from western Arctic Ocean - ArcticOcean_MG_CB8_130 (SPAdes) (version 2) | ecosystem: Environmental > Aquatic > Marine > Oceanic | place: Arctic Ocean...
GATACTGCGAACGCGATGGATAAACCGGAACAAGTGTGCTTATGCAAAAAATGCAAGTGCGAGAACTGCGAGTGCAAGGTTCTGCGAAGGTTCGTTTTTTTGTTTTTATATCGTTCTTTGCGCAGATATTTTTTTTATTTGCGCGTTTTAAAGCTTTTTTGTTAAAACGCGCGTTTAGTTTCGCGCGCGCGCTACTAATCTGACATTTCTTATTCATGCGCGCAGGCTTTTGCTGCCGATCGATTCCACTGGGGAAGATGTCGAGGTCATTAATTGGGTCATCGATAACGTTCATAGAGATGGTGATCTCATCATCTTATTACACGTGTAAGTAAAGTATTTTTTTTCAAGAGTTACCTAGGACGTAGGAGTAGTAGGAGAGAATATTCCCACGCACGTATTCAACCAATAAAATAAAATGCTAATATGCTTTATAACATGTTCTATGGATACTATTTCTATGCGCACTTCCAAAGGATTCCAGCACGATTTCCGCAATACGCTTGGGGAATGTAAGAGTTTTTTATTTTGATTTAAGTCATACATATTATTAAATTTATGAGGTACGACGATTCGTTCGTTGAAGTACCCGATCCGAAAGAGGAGAAGATCTGGAGAGAAGATTGCGCGAAATATGTCGCCGCAACGATTTCTCCAATCTTGGAAAAGAAGAAAGTATCGTTCAAGCTCGACATTGTCGCGTATGAAACGAACAACACGTCGATCGGTTATATCGTTTGCGAGAAAGCGAACATTTTGAACGCCGACTGCGTGATCATGGCGTCGCATCAAAAGGGCAGATTTAAAGAGTTCTTCGTCGGTTCTGTAACGAACTACTGTTTACATCACGCAAAGATACCGCTCATTGTTTGGAAACCGCCGCCTCCGAACGAGGAAAAAAAAGTCGACGACGACGAAAAAGAAACGACGAAAAAAGTCGACGACGACGAGAAAGAAACGACGAAAAGTGTCGACTTTGAAAAAGTAAATCTCGAAGAGAAGTAAATCTTTGATCAAATACACGCATCATCGGCGAATGCGAATCGAAATAATAATCACCAACACATAATAAAGAGAGACATCACGAAGTGCATCAATGATTTTTTGCTCAAACGTAATTAAATGAAAAGAAATAGAATCATCACCTACACCACTCGTACGACTCCTTACAGGACGACGCGCGCCGTTCTCGGTTTTTTTTCGTGATATTTTAAAAAACTATTACATTCGCGTCACATCTTAAAATCTTAGGATTGTTGGAAAAGGGCTTCTCTCTTATCTATCTGTCTATTGATGACGAAGTTTTTCCCGCGCGCGAAAATCATAATTCATAAAAAATTAGGTGTTTTTGTCTTTTTGAACTCCAGTTATTTTGTACAAAAAGCCACACTTGTGACTTGAGCGCATCTGAGCCAACGATAGACCATACCACCAATCACCGGAGCTGGGTAGGGTAAAGAGTACTAACTAATAGCGCGGAAGGGAATCGTACTCATTTTAGTAGGGATTTAGGTTTACTTTCTCAAGGCATCGTCAAGAAAGAGCTCACTTTTTAGGGCCCATCATTACTACAGCTTCTGTTTGATGTTCTACTGATTTCTTGTGGTCAAAGAAACAGACGCAACATAAACTAAATTAAAAAATGGATTTGAATCAACTGCAATCGCTGATGTTACTGGAAATACAACAGCAAATGCAAGGGCAAGCGATGGGTTTAATAGGGAACGTGAGTAACGACGCCGCACGAGGAGGTTTTGATTTGCTCGACTTACCAACGAAATTAAACGCCGGTTCTAATTTTTTTGAAACGTTCATGCCCTATTTTTTCGAACTTGAACAGGCTTTGAAGAGCGATCATTACACGTGCTGCGATGAGAACGCGGAGTATGCCAACGTTGTGCGTATGTACTCTGATTGGAGAAAGTGTCGTTGCTCCAAAAACGCCTTTGTAAAATATTGAAAGCTGCCTCCACAGTCGTTAATGAAGCACCAAGAAGAAGAAGTTTCGTTGCTCTGAAAATTCTTCTCTGTACAAAAGTGGTTGTATGTTCAGCCTGACAGCTGATTGTTTGTATTTGTCAGTTGTCAGTTTGTATCGGATATCAAAAAATACTTTATATAAAGTTGCCACGCTCAACACACTCTCTCTCTCTCTCTCTCTCTCTCGTGATATTAAAAAATGTCTCAGCAACAAGAACAACGAACAACAGAGGATCAGGCGATTATTAATCGTCAACAACCAACGATTTGTTCAATTTGCGCGACTTGTAAGCGCGGAGTATGTTCTTGTGGTTTCCAAGAAACGAAAAGACGAATTATATTTCCTTTCGATTTCGCAATGCCGGATCAAAAAGAGGCATACGATTACATGATTAAAAATCTCTATCAAGAAGGCGACGAGATAATATTTCTTCACATCGTACCTTCGACGTACAGACGAGCGTTTAAAGGGACCATGGCCGTTGCATTAAAGGCTGACGATGACTGGCGCGAAAAAGCTGTCGAGTTTGTTGGAACCGTCAGAGACGAGAAAGATAAGTTTACGCAAGCTCAGATAGTTTTGGTCTCGTACGATCCAAGCGATCGCTCCGTGGGCGAGGTTATCTGTCGCAAAGCGCTTGAGTACGATGCGCGCTTAATTTTCATGGCAGTGCATCATCAAAACCGTATCAGAGAGTTTTTTATGGGATCCGGTACGTTCTTAGTTCTTCGCTTTCTCTTTTTTTCACGCGCTAAATATCTCTATTTCTTCGACGACGACTTCCTTCTTCTCTCTATCATATACTTATTCTCTTTCTTTCTCATAAATAAACATATATACATAGTGTCGAATTACATTTCGCACCGCTCGCAAATCTCGAGCTGTTTTTACAAGAACGACGAGAAAGAGAAAGAAGACGAGAAAGATTTAGAATAATGAGATGTAATACTTTCACTAAATCTACATACACATACTTTCTCTTCTTATACAACATTCTAAATAAACGCGCTCTGCTTTCTTCGTGAAGGCGTGTAGTTTTTCCGGTTTATCAATTCTCTCGCGCTCTCTTCTTATATAAAGAAGAGAAGATTTACGCTAAAGAGACTATCACCATACATACAAAAAAACTACCGACTACGACAACAACGGCAGCAGACGAACAAACTGATTATTTCTTCTGTCTCTGTGTCTCGATTCTAGTGTGTGTATTAATTTCTACTTTTACTAACATTTTCGCAAGCTTTCAAAACTTCCTCTATTGGGGCGCAATCGCCCCACGATTTCTCGCGATGTACGTATTCAACCTCTCCGCCCTTCTTAACGACTAATAACCCGCCCAATATTAATCCTTCTCCTTTCGTGTTATTCTTCGGCACCCCTCTCGGGTTCTCTTTTTGTACCTTTTTGAAGTTCTTGAAAACTTTATAAAACTCAAAAGGGTTCAATAAAGTCCCCGCTATTGATGACTTCTGAACCTTTCCGTTGCCGGTGTATTTATAAAAAGCCATCGCATCGTCTAAATACATTCTTTCTTCGTTCTTCCAAAAATCTCTCGCGAATTCTTGAACCTCTTCTTCAATACTTTCCTTAATAACACAGTGTAACTGACAATCCATTTCGTTCATTCTCTTCTCGATTGCGCGGAGTCTCAGAATCTCCGCGCGACAGTACACTCATCCAGGACTACAAAAACAGACGAGAGACATCGGCGGTTAGTTAAAGTTAGAAAACGACTTTTCAGAACCGTTCTCGAGCGGAAGAATATTGAGCGAGAGGACGTACGTACCGTCGAATAACGGCGATCACGGCGTGAGAGGGAGACCAAATTTCTTTAGCCACTAGTTTTCGTATTCCTTTTGGGAGTTCTGTTAATCGAGCTTCGCCCAACGATGACGACGACGATGTTGACATTTATTTATTTATTTGTATAAATAATCTGATAATATGCTGAGGAATAAAAGTCTGCACCGTGCAGCTCTGATGTATTTCCCACTCCAAAAACGCGCTTTAAAAACGAAGGAATAATAATAATAAGATATAATAATAAGATGCGGTCAGCGCGCGCGCGGAACGTGCCCTCAAAAGATTTAGCGCCACAGAATACGAAGAAAGAACAATCGGTCGAGGACTGGGACGCCGAAGAAAATCGAATAGTAATAGACCCATCATCGAATTCCAATCATCATCATCAAAATCAAAATCAAAAGAAGGAAAAACTTCATAGGTATAATATGATGAGAATACTCTGTGGTAATAGCAATGATAGGACGAAGAAGAAGAAGAATCGAACGATAGTTGTGATAATTGTTTTAGTTCTGATTTTGATGATGTTTAATGCGACCATGATTGTGAATAATAATAACAGAGAAGGCGATGTGAAGAAGAGGCTCGTCCTATTGAGTGGTAAAAATAACAACAACAACGTTAATAATAAAGCAGGGCATCAAACGCTCGATTTATCCGGCGATGACGATGAAGATAACACAAACGACGATGAAGAGAATGATGATAAGAATAATAACGATAATGATAGCGATGTGGGGGGACTACAAGATGACGATTCAGCCGCCGAAGACGATAAAATAGATACTACTCAACAAGAACAGAACGCGATGTTGTTGGATTCTTCGGAAAGACGTTTGGAAGAGCTTTCGACCGCGTTGAGGAAGAGGTACGCAAAAGATATCAACCGGAAAGGCGCAGATTTACGAGCGACGTCGCAGAATCAAGACTTGAAAGAGCGAAGGACGAAGAACGAGAAAGAATTGGAGAAAGCGGCGCAGAGTGGGAACGATCGGGATATTGCATCCGCGATGTTAATGAAATTAGTTTTGGATAGATCGGAGATGGATGAAGACGTGCAAGTGAGCTCGGATGATGGTGATAGTAAAGCGATCAAGTGGGATCAAGTGAGAGCGGCGCTAAATGCGAGATTTGAAGCGCAACGGCAGCAAGTCTTGGCAAGACGCGAGAGAGACAGAGAACGGAAGAAGCGCGAGGAAGCGAAAAAAGCGAAAGAGGCGGCTGCAAATGCAGCGGCTGCACATAAAAACAAACCGAAACCGCAGAAGCCACATACGCAAGCGCAATTAATAGCTGCAGAAGAAAAAGCAAAAGAAGCATTCGAAGCCGAACAACGAGAGACGGAGAGAATTAACCGTCAATTAGAACTCGAGGAAGCTCGAGCTGAGGAGGTGAAATTAGAGATGCAGAAACTCGAAGCGGCTCGTAGAGAGGCAGCCGCGAGAGTCGAACTCGCTAGATTAGACGCCGAACAACATCACAAAGAGTCCGAACGAATCCAAAAGAAAGCGCAGATGAGATCTGACGCGCGCGAAAAAGCTCAATCGGCAAAAGATGCCGCGAAGAAAAGAGAAGAAGACAGAATACAACGCGAAATCGAAGAACTTAAACAGCAGCAGCAGTTAGCCGAGGAAAGGCTAAGAGCGGCGACATTGCAAGACCCAGTGGTAGCAAAAGCGGTGGCAGAGAAAAGAGAGCTTGAAATGAAAATGGCCGCACGTCTAGATGCTTTAAATAAGCAAAAGCAAAAGGAAGTAGATAAAAAAGAGGCGCAAGAACGAGAGCAGTCAATATTAGAAGCGGCAAAAATGCTAAGGGAGAAAGAAATCGAAGACGAGAAGAAAGAGCGCGAACAGGCTGAAGCGCAATCGGCTTCGAAATCTGCTAAGCAATCGGCCGATAATGAGCGTATGAAACGAGCAATGAACAGAGCGGCAAACACTCAAGGCGCTGGTTCGCATGCGCACGCCGCGAACGAGCACGCTGCTGCTCATAACGCCAAGACGACGCATAGTTCGCGAAATTTGCTCGTTCCTCCGCCCTCAAAGCTAAATGGTAGATGGGTTACAGACGCGGCGAGTGGAATCTCGCGATATTATACGAACGATGCGAACGAAGCGCACAGAATGAACCGCGCTCATGCGGCACAACACGACCAATCTTTCGAAGCCGGGTACGGAACTCAGCACAAAATAGTTATTGAGAAAAAGGCAAAAACAACTACAAAGAACATGTTGCGCGAAGAGCTCGAGGCAATGGCCGATAAGATCGATGATGATCAAGAAGAAAATTTATGATAATTCATAACGATAATAATGATTATAATAGGACCTAGAACATAACACTAACAATTACGTATCATTTTCTTCATCTTCGTCTTCCTCCTCTACTTCTCCTCTCGCCCTAATCTTATATCTCCTCTTCAACTGCATCAACTCACGTTCTTTCATGACTAAAGTCTCCTCGATCTTCACACATACACCGTCTAACTGTTCCTTGTTCTGCTGCACGGCAGGTAGCACCTCTTTCACAGTTCTCTCGACTAAGACCCCACCGATTAATCTAAAACACTTTCTCTCCCCATCTAAATCTCTTATAGCGTCGATCACTAACTCATGTTCTTTCGATTGGGATTTGAACTCGTTGATTTTCTGTCTCCCTGCCTCGCACTCGGAGGAGAGTTGGTTATACGCGTTCAGGACGTCTTGTTCGTTCGTGAATTCTCTCACTCCTTCTTCTTTTTGGTGTTGTTGGTCGTGGTCGTGGTCGTGGTGCTCTAACGGTGCTTTTATTACTCCAGTGCTCATGTTTACTATATTTATTTATTTTATTAGATTTGCGCGGTCTGTTTTTTGTTGACTTTCTGCTAAAACAGTGTAAAACTGCATAACTGCTGCTGATGTAAACAACATAACAACTCGCAACAAAATATCCATCAGACATCAAACATATTACCTAATTCAATAATTCAAGGGCATGATTAATTACAGGATAACAAATATCGAATGAAATCTATCAATAAAATTGGGAACAAAGGAGAAGAAGAAGAAGAAGAGTATTATGATGACCGTTATAGTAATAGTTGTGACCAAAGACTGTCCAGATATGCTCGATCAGCGCTCGAAGAGGTATTCATTTATTTACATTCTATCTCACGCGTTTCAAACTTCCGTTTATATAAAATAAAAAGTTCTTTTACCCCTCGTACGACGATGATGATGACGATGATGATAACGATAATTACTGCCCATTTAAGAAATCGAGAGATATTTATTTGGACTTTGAGAATAACAAAAGCAAAAGGAAGAACGGGTGGAGATGTGAATACGACGGGAAGGTTTGATTATTATTATTTTGATATCTCTTCTCATCAGCAGCATATGTTGTATTTTAGGTGTTTAACAGCGAGGAAGAAATCGATCTGTATATGAGGAAATATTATTTCATGAGAAGGAAAAAGAAACATGATATATGCTTAGCAGATTATTGCAACGTTTTGAAATGCAGCGAGTATCGAAAATCTTTACCAACGTCTTCGACTCATAACATCGTCGATGATGATGTTTCTTCGATGGGAAACCCGAAGGCGTTCTGTTACGCTTTAGCGAAAAAGTGCTTCCCCGAACGCGAGAGAAATGAGAAGCAAGAAATGAGAGCGAGACGATTCGAAAGAGTTTTTTGTGATACGCGTACTCATTTAGTAGGACGTAACACGTTTGAGCATTTTAGAAAGATAGAACGGAGAAAGATTACAACGACGACGCGAGCTGATAGAGAACCGAAAAATAATTCCGCTTCGTCGCACGCATCGTTTATGATCGTGGCAACTCTTTTCATAAGCCTAGCCTTAATTTATTATTCTTTGGCAGTTTTAGTACCGACTTCCTCGAATCGTCGTGCGAGCGCGTCTGATTTCAACAGACGACGCACGAGGAGCAAGATTTACATTCGTTCATCCGTTGAAGATTTCTTCGCCAGAGCGCTCGTTATTACTGGGTTTCGAGCGAAGAAGAAAAAGTTTTAATAGTAGTAATAGTAGCAGTAGTAGTAGGAGTAGTACTTTGTGCTGGTACACGTATGTTTCAATGATAATAATAATTTATTTTGTTCCGGCAACTCGGCTCTCGGGTTCTCCGTTCTCGGCACTTAACCACGCACGTGAGCGTGTTATTCTGTTATTAAGGCATCACAAAGTATCTCTCGTGCGAGCAAATTCTCTTCACTAAAATAGAAAATAACAGTAGGTCATTTTAATCTATCGCGATAACGATGAGTAATCTATCGACCCCAGTGAAAGAAGAACGAAATGATACTACGCGGTCGCCTTCACCGAGTATTTCTAGGACTACAAGTACTTACGCCGAAGCCTTGGTGAATAAATACATCGACACTTCTCATTCGTTACTTTTGCAGAACAAGAATAAGAATAATAAGAATAATAAGAATACGAATACGAATGAGAAGACGAGGCAAAAAATGGAATGTATTAAACAAAACTGTGCGAATTTATTGGACGCTATGGCAGCTATGGCTCACACGCACTCGATAATAGTCATCGAAAGTTTATCAAATTGGCTCACGAAGGAACTTAAAACAACTTCTTCTTCTTCAAATTTTTCTACTTTGTCGAGTGCGCAAGCGATGAACGTTGGTGGTACTAATAGTGGAAGCACTGTAAATAATAATGTAAATAATAATAACGAAAACGCGTTGGTGACATTTTGGACAGCGATTGAGATAATATTACGCACGATAGTCGAGAAAGAAGAAGAGGAAATAAGAGCGGGTAAGAAACTACAGTCTTTGACGAATACAAATCAAACGCAGGCGTTGTGTGAGTTTCTCGCGCCAATAGCGCTTCGAGATTTATGCGAACGCGCAAAACACTGCATGCCGCCACAGAGGAAGTTTTGGTTAAGAGAAGATTTGTTAAGAGCGAGTATTGAAGAAACGCTCGATGCGCATAGAGAAAACGATGAGGGAGCTTCGATGGCTGACACTTTGAGGGGCGGGTCGAAATTGAAATTTTTGTCGCAACAACAACACAAAAGCGACCAATTTCCATATAATACTCCGCCTAGAAGAGGAGGAAGCGGTGGTGCTTTAAACCGATTCGACTCTACTATTTCGTCATCATCAGCTCACGATTTAGAACGATCAGATAATATGAAACTAGACGAAGATGCAGCTTCGACAGTTTTTAGGGCAGAAGACAGTATTGGGCTCATACTAGCTCGCGTAGTTGGTTTATTATTTTCACTTTCATTCAAAGAGATGCTCAACTATTTCGTCGATGCATTGAAAAATCGACTTGGAGAGAGTCAAAGAATAGAAGCAAACTGGATCATGTTTGCAATTTCTTTAGCAAAAATTAGCATAATAGTGCGTGAAGGAGAAGTGAAAGAAGAAGAGGAGTTCGAGGAGAACGACATTGACGCGCAAAATGTCCAAAACGCCATAATGTTTTTGAAAGCATTTCTCCCAACAGAATGGATGCCTCCTTCTAGAGCAAAACCGAGTAATTTTAGGCACGGTTTATGCGCTTTACTCGCAAAGTGTATCGATATTCGAGCGCTCGATAGAAATGGTGAAGAGGCAAATTATAATATCCCACTTCCTTGGACGAGAGCTTGTATTCAGGCAAGAGTGTTCATCATGGAATGGGCCAAGACGAACGAAAAACATTTAGAAGATGCAACGCCTGTACTTGCGACACTCTTTGCTTGGGAGCTTGCGGGAACTTTAGTCGAAGATAACCTTAAGATAGAAGTAGAAAATGCCTCAAAGCATCCGGATTTGATTGATTTTTGTAACGGTGTGAGCAAACGAGCAAAGAAATTGAAGAAGGCAGCCGAAGCTGCAGATGTCGCTCGACGATTCTTCAGAGTCGCTAAAAAACGACTGGATGGAAGCATTAGAAATGATAAAGGCATTAAAGATGCCGTATTTAGCGTCTTGGAAGCCGGTATGAATACGCTTTTATCCGTGCAGTCTAAAGATTTTTTCACCCAGTCTGTGGAGGATAAAGAAGCGGCTCACGTTCGATTAATTAGTTCGATTGCACTATCAGCTGCATATCGTGCCGATATGTCCAGAACAATTAAAATTGCACTGCATATGCTTTCTAAAACAGAACCTTCGGATGCCGTTGCAGTTGCTGTTAACGTCGCTGCTAATATAAAGCTTAAAATGAAGTCGTCTTTGGATACTATTGATTTCGTTGAGCGTTTGCAGAAAGTAGTCGCGCGAGCAATTGAAATTAATCAATCTATGTACTCAGATTCTGGATATACTGTCATTCGTGTCAACGAACAATTAAGTGCCATTCGAAGCAGCTATCCTACTGTCGCTGCAGTATTGAGGTGTATACCGGACATCTTGGTCCCAAATTTAGACCCGGTAACTTTTGTTCCGCACTTCATTACGCATGAAAGTTTTGAAATTCGAACAGCAGCTGCAGGTGCGCTCAGTAGGCTTATGGTTTTCGAAAGCAGTGGAAGTCATGATGATGTAGGAGAGAGCAAATTACCCTCTAGTAACATCTGCAATCGATTAGTTCAAGCAGCGAGTTCAAGCTTGTTAAATTTAAGAGACAAGACCAATCATGCTGCGAGAGAATCAGCGACAAAAGCTTTAGCATCAGCTCTCAGACGTCGACGCAATGCTCTTATTGATGAAAATCTTAGCTTGCAGTATTTAGATAATGGCGAAATTATAGAACCAACAAGGCCAGAAGCCGCAGGTTTAGTTTTGTTGTGCGATCCGGTTATTTCAGTTCGCCTAGCGGCTTTTGCGCTGCTTCAGGAAATTTCTCACTTCCGATCCATGGCTAAGCATTTTCAACGGCAACAGAATAGCGCGAGTAAGAAAGCTTCGGCGAGGCATTTTACACCTCAATCGTCTCCAAGTAAGAAAAGGAATAGTGAAACGTTCAATGGCGATAATTTGACGCATTCTGTTGCAAGCGTTATTGAAGAGTGTCGCGTTCAAATGTGCGAAGCAGCAAGTTCAGCATTCAAAATTGAAATGGCCAATAAGATCAGTAGCGCCCATCTCTCAGATAGCGCTACAATTTTGCAGCGCTCTGCTACTGTAGAAGCGCTGCTTGAAAATGAAGCGCTACAAAATAGTACTTTATGTGCTGCGATTGATATATTAGCAAGAGCTGTGACAAAAATGTGCAAATCCGCTTCAACTACAGCTCGAGCGCAGACTTTGCAGCGAGTTCAGGCAATTATGGTCTTAGAAGGAAAAGGTGCGATGATGCAAGCTCCTTCAAATCCTGGCACGTATCTTTTCGAGTTGTGGAGAAATTATGTCTGCTTTGTATGTTCGGCAACCCCTAGCGATGATTTGGAGATAAATTCAGACAAAAAGGAAGTTGTTTCCGATGATGCTGACGGTGTCAACGCTAAAGGTCCAAAAATAGTAACATTAGGATCGCGTGGCTCACTTACTACAATCTTCAACTTGACAGTTCCATGCGTTCTCAGTGGCAAAGAAGGACAAGTTGAAGCGATTCTGAACATCTTTGAAAGAGTGCCTCCTTTTGTAGTTCCAAAATTAATTGATGCTTGCGCAGATAGAATAAAAGCGATGTCTAGCTTACATCTGTCTAACAATTTGTCATTTCTTAATGCGGCATCGGCCGATATCGAAAATTTATCAAACCACATGATGATGATGGGTGGTGGCTCGACGAACAGTAGTGTCGCGAATATGACTTTATCTGTAAGTTCCATTCTTTCAACCTGGATAGCGCTGGTTTCACTTTATAAGTCGCTGGTTTTGAAAAATTCTCCCTTTGTCAAATCGACGACAGGGAACAACGACATAAATGCAAGGAGCGCACTTTGCATAAATATCGCAAAGTTTATAGAGAACGCAAGCTTCGTTGCAACTTTTATGACGAACACTGCAGCAAATACAAAAGATACTGAAATGAAGCCGTTAGTTGAAGAGTTAAAAAATTCTATCGCGCTCATTGTGGCACATACTTTTGAGGAGATTCACAAATACTGCCCATCCGCACTACAAAAACAAACGCGAATGAAGCTATGGACGTTTATCTCCGGTTGGATAGACGAAGATAACTCTGGAGAAACGACGAAGAGGAAAATTTTTCAAAACGCGCTAGCTTCAATTCTAGCCGCGCCAGCTTTTGATGATTCCATGCTTCGAGCAGATGGTATAATTTTTAAATGGATAGACTCATTACTCGTATTAGAAGATGAAGAATCGGAAAATATTGCGCACAAAGCGATTACATGTTTCTGTTCGAATAATCCTCAATTGTTACGGATTGCTTTTGAGAAGACTTATTCTGCGTCGGCTTCTGTTTCTAGAATTTACCTCTCATCTTTAACAAATATCATATCTGAAGCTTTTGACGTAAACAGCAATAGTGCAAACGAAAGTAGCGAGATTTTGCAAAACCAAGTGTTGAGGTTTGTTCCTGTTGCGCATCTCGTGACGTTGTCCTATTTCAATCTGATCAACCCAGATAGGCGAAACAGAAAAAGTGCAAAAAAGCTGTTCGAGGCAGTTTCTCTTTTGTCCAAAACTACTGACGAGAACGAAAATGAAGGCGAGATTGAAACTACTCACGACGCTAATCTAACGAGCGCATTGCATAGTTTTCTTTCGCAATCTGAACTTTTAGAAGTGTATTACGTTGCGTTGTGTAAAGTATCAAACATACAGGTTTTGACAAAGGGTGCACTTAAGTTGGCGCCTGAATTATTAATTGAAGCTTTCTCGAGATGCTGCTCGTCTGTGAGCGAAAATGAACTATATAATGAGAGTAATACGAAACGGCTTAGTATAATCCGACATTTGTTAGTGGCGCTACAGCCATGGGTTCGATGCTTGAAACTTGAAGATCTCACAAAGGGGGGTAAACGTCAAGTATGCGATCGTGTTCTTCTTGGATTCTATGAACTCACGCGAATTTTGGGAGCAAAATTCGAAACGCAACTCGAATTTCTATGGGGATGCATAGCAACGAATAATGCACGAGCTTCTTCTGCTCGTAATGTCGAAATTACGTTGGACTTTTTACTTTCAAACACGGTAAAGATGGGAAATGCATACATTTCAAAAATAAACAAGAAAAATACAACTGCTGCTAATAGTAATTTTCTCAACGAAAGCGATGAAAAGACGAAATCTGCTGCTAATAATTTTGATAGCATTGATTTTCTCACGGTTAAACGTACGTGTTTATTTCTAGCACGAGCAGCGCCCAGAGAGTGTATAGATAGGTTAGTTCGGGCAATTTCCTTTCGAGCGCTTGAACCGGAGAGCGAATTTTACTCAAATCCTTTTCATTTTGAAGAGCCAGACTTGGCAGCTGTTCTTCTCGCAGAAGTTGCAACTGAGCATGATGAATACTTTCGCTCGCAACTTATTGTTCTTGTGCAAGCAGTCGTGGCTACAGTAGTAACATCGAAGAACGTCTTTGTCACTGCTCATTGTCAGCAACTGTTGTCGAATTTATTGCATAATCTCGCCGGTCAGCCTCTCCAGAGACGCATTGAAGATAGGGATGGCACGGGTCAATCATCATCTGAGATGCAAGGTAAGGATGGATTTGCACTGCGTTCAATTGCTTTATTACAGAACATCCTTAGAAGAAGAGATCTTGACAGCGCCGTGAACTCTTGGGATATTAATTCCCATTTGGACGTTTTTTGCCATCGATTTCCGGATTGTATGGTATTTGAGGCATCACCTAGAGAAAGATGGGCCAGCGAAGCTTTACGCTGGGTTTTAAAAGCGAGATCATTTCCCCTCGCAGAAGCATCAATGAATATTTTGGGAGCTTTGCGTCATCCACTTGATAACGAAGAATTCGGACTGTTTCTTGGAATTATGTGCACGGCGGCGGCGATTTCGGAAGGAAAATCTTCATTGTCTGGAATTAATATTGCGCCAAAGCCACCGAAATCTCCTTCTTCTTCTTCTTCTTCTGTCGCGCGCAGAGGAGATATTTTGGAGGAAGATGAGACTATAACGCATCGGAAGCTTCTTGGTATGAGATTTACCGTATCTATATTAGCTTGTTTAAGGAAATCTCCATTTGCGTACGCTCGAATAGCGCCGCAGACATTCTGGTTCGGCGTCGCTTGCTTGCGAACTACTGACGAACAAATGTACGAAAGTGCTATAAGACTGATATCTATTTGTCTCATGTCCGCACCATTGAATTCGTTTGGATCTTCGATATCTTTCTCGACTTATGCCTCGACTGCGCCGCTTCCATTAAGAACTCGTTACGCGAGCGAAACAAATAGAGCAAATTATGAGGTGAAACCGGCAATTTCACTCAGAGATGTTGTTCCTTTGATTCTTAAAGGCACGCTAAAGAAATGTGATTTAATTCGAGGTACAGCGGCAACTGCGTTATCTGCTGTAGCGCCTTATTGCGCTTCGGAAGTATGGGGAGGCAAAATGACTTTGGCGTGCGTTCTGTGCGGATTATTACCAATTGCGTTACACGCCTTTTATTATGGCGACGAGGAAAATAATCCTTTTGCATTAAATACAGGAGTAGTGGCGGACAAGAACAAAAAAAACAAAAATGAAGCTGTGAAAAAAAAGAAAACATTCTGTAGAAAGGAAGCAACGATGGCACTTCAGTTGCTCGCCGAAGGATGTCGAACAGTTGCACCTACGCTCGAAGATACTTTGCATTGCATTTTATATTCCCACGCAGGAGAAGAAGGTATTGATTTTCATCGTCATGGCGAGGATAATCTTCATCGTCATCGAATGAAACAAAATATCATCAGGCGAGCTTTCGTGAGACCTTCGTCTTCTTTTATGATGAATAAAGACGAGAAATCTACAATAACAACTTTCGACGATGATTTCAAGGATATGTATAAATTCCTCGATGAATATAGCGGAGTGTCGACACTCGAACAGGCTTGCGAGTTGTTAGCGCAGCCTTTATTTGACGAATTTTTGGTTCCAAACAACTTGGCAGAGTGCGCAATTTCTCACCTTGGAGATGCTGCAAACAATTCTGAACATAAAGGAAGTGCAGAAGCGGCTTTGCATTTGTTGTGTGCGGCAGTAACTTATTCGCCATCCGTTCGTGAAGAATCATCTTTATACGGAGAAACCGGCATATTCCATTCATTGGCGTTGGAAACGATGGACAGACAACAAAACCGAAAAGTTGTTGAGAACAATAAGACGACCGTCGTCTTTTCCGGCGATAATAATAACAATAACAACAGTGGTTTGAATGAAAACGTGGCCATGAAGATGTTGAAGAGTATTGCAATGAACTATTCTCTGGCTTCAAAAATGCAACAACAACAGCAACAACAACAAGGACTCTTACGAGGGGGAGAGAAAAAAGATGACCATGATGACGATGAAGAAGATTTTAAAAACAAATTCTTGAAAGTCAGATGTAGCTCGAAATGGATTAAAGATGAACTTATTTCAGATTTAACCTGGGGTATAATGTTATCTTCGAATCAAGATCCAGAGAAAGCTTCGATACCGGCGTATTTAGCGTAATCGTGTGTTTACTTCATACATACATAAAAGTCTTCCTATTCTTTCTTATTACCGAACAACTTTGGCGGTGGCCATTGAATTGGATCATACCCCGATCCTCCGAATGGATTACACCTCGCTATCCTCCACGCAGTAAGAATAAACCCTTTTTGAGCGCCATATTTACTATACGCTTCAAACGCATAATTCGAACAACTCGGTTGAAACCTACAGGATCTTGGAATCAACGGCGATATCTCGTTCCTATAGAAATCAATCAGTCCTAACGAAACTCTCACGGCTAACTCCTTGGTCTTACTATTTTCTTCTTCTGCTGCTACTACTTCTTCTTCTTCTTCTCCTGCGTCTTCTTCTTCATCGTCGTTCGTTGCCTCGCTCGATGCAAACACGACACTACTTTTATCAATACTCGTCAACGCTCTAATAACACATCGAGAGCATAACACCTTACTCCGATCACGTCTGTTACTACTCCTAAGTCTCACTATATCTCCGCTCAATTTTTGTTGTTGTTGATTATAATGATTACTGTTATTCCCTACATCTACGCTCACTCTCTTCGCAGTAGCAGTAGCAGTAGCAGTAGCAGTAGCAATCATTACTTTAAAGTACGCGCTTAAGTACACCTGATTGTTGGGACTGTGATATTTTCCTGATGCTCTTATTACGTGTATTACTGTTTTTGTGTTTTAACGAACTTTTCTCCTTTGTTTTTTTAAAAACGCCTGGGAAGGAGTTTAGGGTTTAATTATTTAAAAAACGACCAACGGGCATATAAATTTTATCATCAACATTTATCATCAATCCTCTCCCGCCGATCAATAAAATATTTTGATTAATTAGTATAACATAAAGTAACATAAACGCTCGCGCTGCGCGATTGTTTTTCTTAACCGAGTTTCTCTGTCCCTGTCTCTGCGTCCGCAAGCGCGCGCGTGTTTTAGAAGATGACCGCGACGACACCAAAGTCACCCGAGATCGAGAGTAAGAAAAAAAAGAAACCAGCGGCGCAGAAGAGGAAGAAACGGAAACAAAACGACGCAGGAGAAGAAGCGGCGGACGATGAGTTAGTAGGATCGGTAAGAAAAGAAGAAGAAGTCGGGCGAGTGACGCGTCCTCGAGCGTTAAAGCTGACTACTGCTACTGCTACTGCTACCTTCGATCGTCTTAAGATTCCGATGAATAACGCTGTCACTGCAGCAGATGATGGAGAAAAATTAATCACCAATACGCGCGGCGGCGACGACGATGAATGGGACGAGAACGATACACCGATGAAGAAGGGGAAACTTAACGTACCTGTTGAGAAAATATGCTCCAGAGAGGACTGTAAATCCGTACATAGTTCGAGATGGCACAGGGACGAGAAACAAGCGAACAAGAAGGCGTATGTTTGTGGTACGTGTTATTTGAAAGAAAGTCTAGATCGTAAAGTGGGGCAGAAATGTTCCAAGTGCGATTCAGAGAAGACGTCGAATTCTTGGGTGACATCGAACATAAATAAGGAGTGGAAGTTATGCCAACGCTGTTATATACAAGAACGATCGGAGATGAGTAAGGATAAGAAAAAGTGCGCAGACTGTGGGAAAACGGATGCGAGTTCTTGGGTGAAGAAAACGCAAGCCGATGAAGGAGAAGACGCCGAAACTTTTCAGCCATGCGATTTGTGCATCTCGTGCTATCAAAAAAGATGGCAGAAAAAGAATGCGGCAGGAAAAGTATGCTGCGAATGCAACAGCACAACGGCGACTTTGTGGTACAAGAGTAAATTAAACGAAGTCTATAACGCTTCTATGTGCAAGACGTGCTATTACAAAGAGCTTGGGCACATCAAGGCTGATCCGGCTTTAAAAGAGAGGGCGGAAAACGCAAAACAATTAGCGAAACAAAATCGAAGTTTGGCTATTCTTCCAGCTCCAGCTGTTGTTGATGACGATGTTGTTGTCGCTCAAGCTGTCGAGGTCCAGGACGGCGGTCTTGTTCAACCCGAAGCTGCTTATCCGGCGGCAGTTAATGATGAGGATATTGAATTAAGAGGAATTAGCCCGCAGGAGTAATCTTCCTCTTCTTCTTCTTCCTCTTCCTCTTCTTCTTCTTCTTCTTCTTCTTCTTCTTCTTCTCGCGACGAGGGGGTGATGTGTGAGAGTGACGTGTGGTGTAGAAACATATTACAGTGATGTTATAAAAAAACGTACCTATACCTACGCATTTATTTGGGCAAGGTATGGTACAAAAAAAAAGACAGCAGGATAAAAAATGAAATCAAAATCGAGAAAGATGATACTACGGTATGTATACAAACAACTTATTACACACACACACACAATTATAAATACTCGCCGCGCTTTATCTATCTATATATATATATCTTTTTTTTTAAGGACCTCTTGAAACAGATCGATTTTCATCGTTGAAATGCGTGACACATAAGTTGCTCGAATGCACGAATTCCTCGTCGCCGTCTGAATTTCTTAAAGAATCGTGTCTTAAATCATCGGCGGAATAATTCGCAATCGCTCTCGCGATTTCTCTACCGTTTTCGTCTTCGACAATTATGCAATCTTGCATTTTGAACGTCCATTTTGACGCACTGTATCCATCATCAGCATCACTACTTTCTACTACGATGACGTTCTTCATTAACAAAGGATCGCCAGATTTAATATCTTCTTCGCCTTCTTTGTTCACGCGAACGCGTCCTTTTACAGCGACTGATAACATCCATCTTTTTTTTCCTCTCGCGGCATCCAATGCAGCTAAGAATACCGTATACGGCTTTTCTTCGCCATCGATATTTTTATTCAACAAAACAGAATCAATAATCTTTTGCATGTGAGTAGACTTTCCAATGACTGTTTTGCATCCAGCCGCGCTCGCGATTCGAGCGGCTGTTAATTTCGTAATCATCCCTCCAGTGCCTCCAGCGGAGCCAGCCCCAGATGCGACGTCGACTTCACTCATTAACTTATTAATATCATCCACGACTTGAACACGTTTCGCGTTTACATCTTTCGTAGGATTCGACGTGTACAATCCATCCACGTCGGTGAATAAGAATAAATATTCAGCCGATATCAAAGACGCGACGTGCGCCGAGAGCGTATCGTTATCGCCAAATTTCAACTCCTCGATGGCGACTGTATCGTTCTCATTAACGATTGGGACGACGTTGTAATCGAACAAAGACGAGAACGTATTCATAGCTCTGTTATATTGCGATTTCTGCGATAAATTCTCCAAGGTCAATAAAACTTGTGCAGTTTTCACTCCTAAAGTTTGAAACATATCTTCGTAATAATGCATCAAATGCGCTTGCCCAATAGCGGCTAAAGCTTGCCTCTTTTGCAACTCTTTCGGTTTCTCTTTAATTTGCAATTGTAACATCCCAGCTCCGACTGCCCCAGATGTAACTATTAAACATTGGAACTTTCCAGAGTTCTGTAAGTGCGTTATTTGCTCACATAACAGAGCTAATTGTGATAAATGAATAACTCCAGTATCGGCCTTGATTAAAGATGAAGTGCCGACTTTGATGACTATTCTCGTTTTCTTCTTTGTTGTTGTGTTTTCAATATTTTTATTATTATTATCTACTACTACTTGTGACATTTATTAATATATATATATATGTATGTATATATATATATATGACTAATAATAATTGTCTTTTCAATCGGTGGATACGATGAGAGCGTATGATATGAGATAAGATAATAAGCGACAAAGATGTGATGATGTTGATGATGAGGACGAGGATGAGTCCGTTTTGGGTTTTTTTTCAATGAAAATCACGCGCGGTATTATTATTTATTTACATCATAATGATACAGCCTTATTACTACTCTTCTTCATCGTTCTCTTAATTTCAGATCTCTTCCTTATTAAATCTATCGTATACATAAACTCACGATAACGCTTTGCCGAAAACGCAGGAGGAGCTTGAGCAAATCTTCGCCCCATCAGTCGAGAACGAACAAGAACTGGAAGTGGCGCAAACGCCGAGCGCCGAAAATAAGAGAAAAAAATTGTCCAAAAGCGTCGATACGTGCGTTGCAGAAACGAAAAAGTTCAATGCTGTGGCGCC
>Ga0209830_10001637_pt1 | contig 19336 bp, 11 predicted proteins | sample ArcticOcean_MG_C_12_FD_187439 | JGI IMG/M metagenome (GOLD analysis project Ga0209830, IMG submission 187439) | Marine microbial communities from western Arctic Ocean - ArcticOcean_MG_CB8_130 (SPAdes) (version 2) | ecosystem: Environmental > Aquatic > Marine > Oceanic | place: Arctic Ocean...
TTGTGATTATTATTATTATTATTATTATTATGTAAGTGTATGATTACTTGTTTTCAGTCGTTTTTCCTTGATGAGGCGGCCGCACTAATGCCGATGTCGCTGTCTGTTTTTTTTCTTTCATTCTTTGTTGTCAGTTGTTGCTGGTTGTATGGGTCGTTGTTTTGTGCCTGCTGCTGCTGCTGTGATATGGCTGCCTGCAACACCTGATGAACTCCAAGCCGACCAAGAAATAAAAAAAATTCAAAAAAAGAGAACCGCAAAGAACGTCCTCACAAAAAGAGAAGACAGTGAGAGACGAGCGAAAAGAGAGTGTAATAGTTTTAAATAAGATAGAGATAGAGATACCATGCACGTAATCAAAAGAGATGGTCGACGCGTTGAAGTCGCGTTTGATAAGATCACTGCAAGAATTAAGAAGCTTTCGTATGGTTTACACCCAGAACATTGCGACAGGTAAATTTTTATTGCTGTTATTAATTCGTTCGTTTGTTCGTTTGAATATATCGACGACGTGTTGTTGTTGTTGATGATGATGTGTTTGAAACGAACGAATGAATGAAGAATCAATCAATCGAAACAAACGAAAGAAGAAGAAGAAGAAAAACGCGACTCAACCGCTCTTTCTTCTTCTTCTTCTTCTTCTTCTTCTGCGCGTATATGTATATACATAACGCAAAGAAGAAGAAGAAGAAGTGTGTGTGATGAAAGATTCAAAAATGACAATAAATAGAGCCGAACGACGTTTCGCGTATCGTTTCCGATGAAGAACAAGCTTCGATGAACTGTTTCAACCAAAGATTCTTCTTGAATTATATCAATAAACATGTTTATGATCATTTTTGTTCTTCTTTGAATGAATTGCTGGTTCGCGCGCGTGCTCACTCGCGCCTTCCTTCGCTCATTTTTCCGTTGATGATTTGGTCGTTATTTCAAACCAAACCAAAACAGACTTTCCGTGTCTGTTCAAACTTCTGTCCTGTTCTTACTTATACTGATTCAAATAATAATTTTCTTCTTCTAATTAAACTAAATTAAACAGTGTTCTTGTAGCGCAGAAAGTGTGCCAAGGTGTTTACCCAGGTGTAACGACTGCTGAATTAGATGAGCTTGCGGCTGAAACCGCAGCTGCGATGACTTCGAAGCATCCAGACTACGCTCAGCTCGCCGCGCGAATCGCAGTTTCGAACTTGCACAAGACGACTGACAAATCTTTCTCGACGACTATGAAGAAGATGTACGAGCACACGAACCATAGAAATGGGAAGTGGTCACCGTTACTCGCCGATGACGTGTATGAAATCATCACGGAAAACGCCGAGAGATTCGACGCTGAAATCGTTTATGATCGCGACTTTGATTACGACTACTTTGGTTTCAAAACTTTGGAACGCTCGTATTTGTTACGCATCGACGGTAAAGTTATCGAACGTCCACAACATATGTTGATGAGAGTCTCGATCGGTATTCACAAAAAGGATATTGAAAAGGCTGTCGAGACGTACCACATGTTGTCTGAACGTTGGATGACGCACGCCTCACCAACTTTGTTCAACGCCGGCACGCCGCGACCGCAGCTCTCATCGTGCTTTTTGATTTGCATGAAGGAGGACTCTATTGAAGGCATTTACGATACGTTGAAGGAGTGTGCGTGCATTTCCAAATCTGCGGGTGGCATTGGTTTGTCAATTCATGACATTCGTGGCACATCTTCGTACATTCGCGGTACGAATGGTACGTCAAATGGCATCATCCCAATGCTTCGCGTGTTCAACGACACCGCGAGATACGTTGACCAAGGAGGCGGTAAGCGTAAGGGTGCGTTTGCCATCTACCTCGAGCCGTGGCATTCGGACATTTTCGACTGGCTCGACTTGAGAAAGAATCACGGTAAAGAAGAAGCGAGAGCTCGCGACTTGTTCTACGGTTTGTGGACGAACGATTTGTTTATGAAGAGAGTCGAAGAAAACGGCAAGTGGACTTTGATGTGCCCAAACGAGTGCCCAGGATTGTCCGACTGCTGGGGTGAAGAGTTTGAAGCTCTGTACACAAAGTACGAAAGAGATAACAAGGGTAAGAAGACTATCAACGCTCAACAACTTTGGTTTGCGATTCTCGAAGCGCAAGTGGAAACTGGCAACCCGTACATGCTGTTCAAAGACGCGTGCAACCGCAAGTCGAACCAACAAAACTTGGGAACGATTAAGTCGTCCAACTTATGCACAGAAATTGTCGAGTTCACGTCGCCAGAAGAAACTGCCGTTTGCAACTTGGCATCTATCGCGTTACCGCGTTTTGTCATCGAGAACAACGACAGCTCGCCGACTGGTAAGACAGAATCGAAGAAGTTGTTAGGCTCCCTCAAAGCCGGCGACCGTTACTTTGACCACGCAAAGTTGGCCGAAATCACTAGAAAGGTGACTCGCAACTTGAACCGCATCATTGATGTCAACTACTACCCAGTTGAAACGGCAAAGAGATCGAACATGAAGCATAGACCAATTGGATTAGGCGTACAAGGATTGGCTGACGTGTTTATTTTACTCGGTCTGCCGTTTGAATCTGCCGAGGCGCAAAAATTAAACGCAGAAATCTTTGAGACTATTTATTTTGCAGCCTTGCAAGAATCGAACGAGCTCGCGAAAGAAGAAGGAACGTACGAATCGTATGAAGGATCCCCGGTTTCAAAAGGTATTTTACAACCAGACATGTGGGGCATCACTGAGATGCCAGGCGGAGATAGACATGCGTGGAAAGCGTTGAGAGAATCCATCGCAAAGCACGGCGTTCGCAACTCGCTCTTGGTCGCTCCGATGCCAACCGCGTCGACTTCCCAAATTTTGGGCAACAACGAGTGCTTCGAACCGTATACTTCGAATATCTACGCAAGAAGAGTTTTATCTGGTGAATTCACCGTCGTCAACCAGCATTTGTTGTCAGATTTGACCGAACTCGGCTTGTGGGATCCAATTTTGAAGAACGATTTGATTTCCGACAACGGCTCTGTCGTTAACCTTGAAATCCCAGATAACTTGAAGGCTATTTACAAGACTGTCTGGGAAATCAAGCAACGTATCTTGGTAGACATGGCTGCCGCACGTGGTGCGTTTATTGACCAGTCGCAATCGTTCAACGTGCACATGTCCGATGCCAACTCTGGGAAGTTGACGTCCTTGCACTTCCACGCTTGGAAGTCTGGCTTGAAAACCGGTATGTACTATCTCAGATCGAGAGCTGCTGCTGACGCTATCAAGTTCACCGTTGACCCAACAAAGGCTGCGAAGAAGGTTGAGGAGACGAACGTCTTGAAGCCGTCAAACGGTGCTCCAAAACCGGCACCAACGAAAGCGACAAAGGATATTTCTCAAATGACTGAAGCTGAGCAAGAGGCGCACATGGCTGCGAAGCTCAAGTGTTCGCTCGAGAACAAGGATGAGTGTTTGATGTGCGGCTCTTAAACATACGCACGAGCGAGAGGAGAGGGAAAGAGAATATAATAATAAAAGTATACTATTACAAGAAGAAAGAAAAGGAGGAAAGAGAGAGGTGACTTTGTGGGAGAGAAAACGCGATATCGCGCGCGCACGCGCTTGGTCTGTGCGTGTGTGAGTGTATGTATGTGGAGAGGGTGAGATTCGGTGCTGGAGCGTGTGCGCGTATGTATGAGTTATGGTTACTTTTGCAACAATTTCATATCAATATAAAAAACATCAAATATAATTAATTCAATAATAGGGCTTATCTTTATCTATACTCAGCGTTGTTGATGAGAGACAAAATGTGCTTTCTCTCGCGTCGCTACACTGACGATGACTGCTGCTCTCTCTCCTCCTTTTTCTCACATTATTATTATTCTCGTATATTTTCTATTGACAGTGTTAGACAGTTTTCATCAGCAGACAAGGAGGCAGATGACCTCACCAGCATGCTTGTAAAATAAAATAAAAGAATAAGTTGTCAAAGCGACGACGCGCGAGCAACAAACGATTAAAAATATAATAACGGCTGGTTTATTATTTACACACACACACACACACACACGTGCGCGCGCGCATTAATTACAGAAAATTTACGTCTTCAATAATCACATAAAGCGATCTCTTACTCTTACTCTTACTCGTACTCTCTTGCCCTATACTGTCTTCTTTTTCCATAATCCAATTGTGTGGTGCGAAAACGGAAAAACGCGCAGAAGATAACAAAGAAGAAGAATATTTGAAGAAGACTTCTTGAAGAAGGAGAAGAGAATATGCGTAGTACTACGACTATGTCAACACTCCCTAGCACGACATCATCATCATCATCATTAACGACATTGAGAAGGAGAAGAAGTGCACGACGAGGGAGGGAAATATTCGTCATCGTAAGCGGGGGACGAATTTTTACCACTACGCAAAAACGAGGTAGACGAGAACAACTAACGAATTTGTTCATAGGATCTCGGCGTCGTCTAGGGCAACAACGGGGATTTAAAGAAACATTTCAACAAGCGTTGAGAAAATCAGAGCAAGAAGACGATAATAACAACAAGACTAGTAATAATAAAAAGAAACAAGATGAAAACGCTATTGACTACATCAAATCATTAGTCTCCGGCTCGTATTATGAAGAAGACGAAGATAACGAAATAATGAGTTTCGAAATTGGAAATAACGACGTTCTAGATGGCATGAGCACACAAACGTCGTCGGAATCATCATCGTTGGCTATAAAACGTAATCGAAGGAAACGAGAAAAAGGAGGAGTGCAATTTTTTAAACCAGGATTACGAAGACTAACTGCGCGTCAAAGAATGGCGCTCGCTTTTTCCGATTTAGACTCCTCCGGATGGTGGGCCGTAATCTCTTCAGGGATCGTGTTTGGAACTTTCATCCTTGAATCTTATAACATTGGTACGTTTGGTGGGTGGGATGTTTTATACCGAAGCGATATTCCATGGTATTCTGGATTAGTCTCCATGGATAACATTCGCGATATCGAGGATGCGTACAACGCGTTGTTCTTCTTTGAGTTTCTTCTGAGAGCCTGGGTCGCAGATTTTAAATTCTCTTTTTGGACAAATCCATTCACGGTTTTAGATACTGCGGCTACTATTCCACCTATACTTTCCGCTTTTGGATTAGTTGATAGAATGTCTCCACTTCCTCGATTTCTTCGCCTGCTCCGGGTCGTACGTCTTCTTCGCTTTCTCGAGCGTTCTCCAGATTCGGTCTTGTTTGGTCTCTTCAAGTCTGACTCGATGACAGTGCAACTTACTGGCGTTGCGGCTGAATTCATTTGCATTTTTGTCATCGCCGCAGGTGTGATTTATGATCTTGAGTACGGCATAAACCCAGCTGTTAAAAATCTAAACGATACTTTATATTGGGCCGTTCTGACGCTGACCGGTATCGGTCAGCCGTTTGAAGTTGTCACCGCGGGAGGCAGAATTGCGACAGTTGTTTCAATTTTTGTCGCCCTTTTAGTCATACCAGGTCAATTAGCAAAATTAGCAACGATTTCTGGAGGTGAGATGCTTTTGGGGATGATGGAGGAAGAAGACGAGGACGAGGACACTTTGGTCTCAAACACTGGGGAAGTTTTTATTCTAAAATCTACCGACGAAGATCCAATAACGGGCGGCGTAGGAGGAGGAGGAGCAAAAACTTTTGATGACCGCGTATGCGATTCGTGCGGATTAGAATTCCATGAGATTGATGCCAGATATTGCCGTAGATGCTCGTTCAAGCTAGCTGAATCCGAAGCTACTGGTATGAGATTCTCTCGAAGAATGGCAAAGAAAAAGAAGTCTATCGATGACAAAAAGAATGTTCCTTTGAACGTCGGTAGATTAGGTATAGACATGATGTCATCAATATCGACATCTACGAAAGTTATGCGAGGAAGGAAACAATAATAACAACAATCGATGATGATGATGATATAGTTTGTTATTCTTTTGTCATTAGTAAGAGTATATATACCGTATATATATTTATTTACACAAAAATTTATCGTTCAATCTCTCTCTCTCTTTTCATTTAATATGTTTTACTGATGCATCTTCTCTTTTATTTGAAAGTTGAGATCCTACGAATACAGTTCCTCCTAAAACAATGAAAGCTGATAATACATATCCTTGATATCTGTAGTATTGCATCGCGTGTTTCCACAATTCAGGCATAGACGGTATTCCTATTTTTGGTTTCTCAGCCCTCGTCATCTAAATAAATGTTAACGAACTTTATTTATTTATTTACTTCTCTCTCTAAAACAAGTAGTAGTAGTAGTAATAGTAGTAGTATTTTTGTAACACCGTATTAAATGATTATTATTAAAGTCTCGACAAAAGAAATGGTTGATCTAAGCTACTCCTACTATCATTATCATTATCGTTATCATTATTATTATTATTATTACCTGTTCTTGTTTTTGTTTGGTCATGTAACGAGGAATCAGGATCTTCCTCAAACGAGGATGGAATCATTTTATAGGGATTTAAAATACATTTTGGATCAAACATGTTCTTAATGTTTTGCATTAGTTTAACCTCGTAATGATCTTTTCCACGCCAAAGCTCGTTTACTTTCATTGCACCTAAACCATGTTCGGCTGATACGCTGCCTTTATGAGCAGTGACGTAGTCGTACACAAAAGGTTCGATCAAAGAAAGCGTCTTTTCGCACGGTCCTTTTTTGCGAGATATGTTCAAATGTAAGTTACCATCACCGAGATGACCATACCCGAGAACTTTAACATCGTCATCCATATTCATTACTCTAAATCGATTTCGCATCTCATCAACGAGCTCGTACATTTTGATTGTTGGTAACGAAACATCATATTTATAGACAGCACCGGCATACTTTAACGCCACAGAAATTCGTTCGCGCAAATTCCATAACTCATTAGCTTGCTTCTCATTTTCAGATATTAAAAAGCGTTTGACTAATTTGTTCTTCTTATAACCATTCAGTCCAAAGGATCGAGCATTTTTACTATCATCATTATTATTATAACTATTATTATTATCATCATTATCATTTCTTGGTTTCCAAAATCCAAACGTGCGCGATATTTGTCCACCATTCTTCGCTCCTCCGTTGTTGTCTTCTGTGACCGCGCGCGCAAAATTCAAAACTGCACTCCTCAATCTATCTTCCATGGACTTTTCATTCACGGTAGTTTCAACCGCGACGTAAAATTGTATTATATTAGTATCATTGATATTATTATTATTATTATTATTATTATCATTATCATTTATCGGAAAAGGATCTTTTGCTCCAGGTAAAGTTTCCACTGTGAGTTCTAAACTTTCTCGGTCGAAAAATTCAACCGCAGATAGGTTTTCGGCCAACTTTCGTTTGACTTCGACCATTAAATCAACTGCGTTTCGAAATGTTTCACAGCCGAATATGGTGACAATTCTAGCCGCCGGTGCTCGAGGTGCAAGAATTGCAACTTTTGTGATGATTCCAAGCGTTCCTTCTGCGCCAATAAATAACTGTTTCAAGTCGTATCCAGTGTTATCTTTTCTGTTTTCTCTTAGTAGGGAACTTAATACGGTACCATCTGCGAGGACGACTTCTAATCCTAAAACAGTTCCTCGTAATGAACCGTATTTGACTAAGCGCAAACCACCAGCGTTTGTGGACACGTTCCCTCCAATTTGACATTTACCTTTTGCTCCTAAATCTAAAGGCACGGTCATTCCTCTTTTCAATAAAGCGTCATCTAACTCTTCTAAAATTACCCCAGCCTCGCATACGCATACTCCAGTAACGTTGTCGATGCTAATAACCGAATTCATTCGTTTCATGGAAAGTATGACTTCATCGAAAACTGGAACACCTCCTCCGACTAAGCCAGTATTCCCTCCTTGCGGACATATCGCAATTTTCTTTGAAGAACAATATTCTAAAACTTTAGAGATTTCGTTTGCATTGCGAGGGAAAATGGCGCACTTAGATTTGCCAAAGTATTTCTTCTGCCAATCCTGATTCATTTCGTTTAATTCTTTTATTATTATTGTTTGTTGTTGTTGTTGTCGTTGTCGTTGTTCTTGATTATTATCATTATTATTGCTATCATGACTATTATCATTAATAACAACACTTTGTATTACGTTCTCTTTACCTAATATTTCCTGCAACGTTCTCACGTCGTCCTCGTCCAAGGTCTTATACTTAGTAGTAGTAGTAGTAATCATCACAGTAATAACAATAAAAACAAGAATAATATACTGATGGTATAATAATAATATCTAGGAGTGATATCTAGCAATTACTCTCGCTCTCGCTCTCGCTCTAGGTAACATATATATATCATAATAACAATGACGACTATCAGCATTCAGCAAAGAAAAGGCTCTCATCATCAGTAGACTCTAGACTGTCAGTATAGACTGGGAAAGACTGCTGAAAGAAGACAACACAACAAACAGCATACCCTGCTGATACCAACAAAATAGAAAATAGTTATCATATCATGAAGGAACTAATCGTTGATCGTGACAACGATGAGACAACACTGGTCAATAACACAGAATCATCTCATACGAACGCTTCCTCTTTATCATTATTACTATCAAAAGGAGAAGAAGAAGAAGAAGAAGAAGACAATAATAATAATAATAATAATAATAATACTAAAAACATCGATGATGATGATGAAGTGAACAATTTTGAGAAGAAGATCGTGTTCCCAAAATCGCCGAGACAAGTCGCTGGGAACTCGCATAAACATTGCAGATATGGCAGAGTCGATCCAATCGGGAATTTCTACAAACCAACCGATGATACTAGAAAAGGATTAACTGAATTAGAATTCTACGAAAATTGGATCAATAAAGAACAACGTTTGAGACCTGAATTCATTAGTTTTCTACCAACGTTCTTTGCGAGGACTTTGTTATTCGAATCCGCTATTGCAGAGGAAAAAATGCCATTTCTGAAATTGCAAGACATTACGGCTGAAATGAAAGAAGCGAACGTTGTAGATATTAAGATTGGAGCTCGCACTTGGCACCCATCACATGATCAACACTATAGAGAGAAACGACATAGGGGCGATTTAGAAACGACGTCGAGTTCGTTAGGTTTCCGAGTCTGCGGCATGCTGACTTACGAAGAGGAGAGTCAAACGGAAAAATATTGGAATAGAAAGTGGGCGAAAGCGTTAACATTGGAGTCGACCATGATTGGTTTAAACGTTTTCTTTGGTCAAAACAGTGAAAGGATTAACATTACGCTGCAAAAGCTGAAAGAAATTAGAAAAAGTTTAGAACAAAACCCGTTCCCTGTTTTCTTCTTGGGATCGTCCATTCTTATATGTTACGATAGTTCTGATTCAAGTGCTGACGTACGCGTCGTCGTGGTTGATTTTTGCAACGCGGTAAAGAATGAAGCGCGTGAAGTAGATGCAAACTTTCTAGATGGTTTGATCTCTTTAACGAATTTGATTGAAAACATAGCAAAACGGAGAGTTTCGACTGAAATAAAACCGAACACTCCGAGTCCATCAACGAGCGAAGTATAAAAGAAATAGTACAGTATGTACCGTAGTAGTAGCGAATTCATAATATTAACGTATTGAAGGAATAACATTTTCTTATTTTTTCGAGATGAGAGAACGAAAAGCGTTCGTAATCTCGACGAATTTTGTCGCCGAACCGCCTTTTTTATCTGGGTGATATTTTAACGCGAGCATTTTATATCGCTTCGTCATCGCCTCTTTCGATTCTCCGCCTTCTAAACCAAGAACTTTTAGGTTCATTAAATCTTCACGATCTTCTTCAAATATATTCGTTTTTCTTCTTGTTTGTTGTTGTTGGTGGTGGCGGTGGTGGTGGTATTGCTGCTGCTGTTGCCATCGCTTGGCTTCTTCTTGTTTCGTTTTCAACTCCAAGTCTCTTTCGGCTTGCCAATCAGCGTCTACTGAATGCGCATTATTATCACACCCGCAACTCCAACAAAACAAGAATAGTTCTGCATTTGTATTAAAGAAAGAGCTGTTGTTATACGTACAAAACTGCTTGCAATTGCACTCGTTACACTTAGAGCGCCTCGCTCCAGTTAAAATACAAGTAGAACTTTTCTCGAGAATTACTTCGTTCTCTTTCGCTTCTCGGACTTTTACGCGCGCGTTTTGAACGTTTGCTAAACGCTTATTTTTCTTCATTCGAAGTATATTGCTCTCCTTCTCGGCCGTTTTTTTATCGCGTTCAATTCTTCTTTTGAAGGCGTTATTGTCTTCGTGACATTCGTACGAACAAGCGCATTGTGCGCAAAACTCCCCGTCTTGACTTGCAAGCAACAGAGCGACTTTGTTTTCATACTCTGTTCTCGTTAATTCTTGTGAAACGTTCGGTAAGATGCTCGAAGTCGAAACGCGCTTAAATTGCGTGCAGACTTTACTGCAATTCAGAGTCAAACACCTACCTCTCCTTGTACCGTGTAAATCTTCGTCGCCTAGAAATGAAGTCGCCGTAGATTTCGTCAATGAAGAAATTTGACACAGTTCTTCAAATGATAAAACGCTCGTTATTATTTCGTCAAAGATTTTCACTTTCGCTCTAACTTCAGGTTTCACCTTATTTTTACTACTATTTGTTCGCGTGTGCTCTTGCTCTCGTTCCCAAAGTTCAGCCCAGCAACTATCTTCATCCTCTTCGTCGTCGCCGTCGTCTAATGGTTTACTTTCTTCGAACGATTTAAGTTCATCACTACCATCATCGCTATTATCAGCATCACTATCATCATCATCATCATCCGAAGGGAATGCAAATTTAAATGAATTTTCAGTAGTATTTTTACTACTTTCAAATTTCAAAAAAAAATCAAGCGATTCTTTAATAGTTGTTTCCGTATCGTCGTCGTCATAATTCAAAGTCTTCGTCTCAACAACTAAAATAAACGGTTCCGTTTGAGTCCACGCATCTTTCATTTCTTTCGTATCTTTCGTTTGTATATCATGAACAGCAGGTTTCGATACATCATCATATATGTTCAACTTTATCAAAGCGTCTCGAGCTATAGAATTCTGTGCGTCAATTTTGAGTACCAGTTTGTACGTTTTCACGCTCTCTTGAAAACGTTTTAATCCTAACAAAGCGTGAGCCTTTCTGTTTAAGACTTTCACGTTGTCATTTTCTAGACGTAACGCTTGTTCGCAATCGGCAAGCGCTGCTGAGAAACTAGATAAAGCTAAATAACATGCCGCCCGGTTCGAATACGATTTTAATGAGTGTAAAATCGAAGCAGAACTTTTAGAGTATTCAATAATTGCTAAATCATATAATCGACGATGAAAGTAGTCATTACCCTTCTCTAAATGGTCTCCAAAAACATCTATTTCGTGCGCAATATTTTCGCATCCACAGTTACGACAATTCAATATCGAAGGATCGTTGTGCGGATTTTTACGAACAATATTTTTTCCAAGTTCTTCGGAATACTGATCGTCATCATCAGCAGTAGCAGCGTAAGATAGTTTATATCTCGAAGGATCGCTTTCATAAGATATGCATGAACAATGGTTAGATAAGCAACGACCGCGAACGAATCCCATTATGTCCCTATTTGAAGAATGATCCAAATGACGCTCTAGCTTTTTAATTTCCGATGCACCAGTAGCACTCATTATTATTATAGTATTATTTAATCTTGATGATGATGTCTTTTAATTTCATGCGTTTTTTTTGCAGATGGCAGACCATCATTGACAATTGATCATCAGCATCAAAACGTGCGCTGATGCTTGAATGCTATACGACTGTAAAAACTATGTACAGATATATAACGTATGACGTACAGTGTAATACGTCTTTCGTAATAATCAAATAACGAAAAAATGCCGCACGAGAACGTGTTCTACACAGAAAAGTATTCAAACGATTCCTTGCATAATCCACGGCGTAATGGCACCTCGCACACGTCGAAGGAAATTCAACAAGCCGCTGATTTGTTAGGCAGAAACTCAATCGCAGAGGACGAACGCGCTAGAACAGAAAAAGAAAGAAAGAGGCGAAACAAAGATTTCGTCGATAGAGTTATTAAGAACAGTTCAGAAGATTTAGGTCATGGGTTCGTTCTAGTCGGTTCTGGAACCAGCTCCGTGCGCAGAATCGACACATCGAACATCATTCAAAGAGGAGTAGGAGGACGAGAAACAGTTAGAACGATGACGACAAAAAAAGGAGGAGACGGCGTAAAGTTCAAGTCTGATTCGGACGATCGATGGAAAACGGAAGAGAGAATCAAAAAAGGTGGAACAGGAGGACAAGCTCAACTGAACGAAGCGAGAGCTGCCGCGTTAGAGCTCGAAAACAATAAGAAAATCAATAGAAGTAGTAGTAGATTAAAGGATGATGATGAAGATTCGCCAATAGTCGTTTTACCCGATGAAATGATATTTGGCGAGGATGGCTTTGTTTTAATGAAAAGTATTGATGATGACAAAGAAGACGTTGATAACGATAATCTAGAATCGATGATGATGATAGAATTAGCTCGTAAGCGAAAAGCTAAAAAGGAAGAAGAAAAAAATTTTGCGTCTTCGCGTAATAATTCCGCAACGACGCGGAAGAAACGATTTGGTCTATAAATAGCCGATTAACATTATTAGATTGTACATATTATTAATAGGTATTAGTAAAAATTTAAGATGATGTAAATAATCTGATCGTCTCCGGTTTCCACAGAATGCCCGAATATACGGCGGTCAAACTCCAAATATAAGGCGTGAAGAACTCTGCTGGATCCTCTTCCTCTTCGTAAGCAAATTTCAACTCGTGGAAATCGTGCAAAGGTGTCTTATCGTACGTTTTCGCCGCAGCTGTGATGATCGCTGTCAAATCAGGAATGCTAAAAGAATTAAGTCCGCGTTCTTGCTGTTTCTTATCGATTTCAACGTTGAAATGCCGCAAAACGCTGTTTATATTTTCTAAAAGTTCTGCAAACCTTAAATGTTTCTCAAACGGCTTTAACGTCTCTTCTCGATGCAACAACGCATAGATTAGTTCTGGATTATGTTGAAGAACGGTTTGAGACAAAGTTGCGTTGAAAAGCTCGAGAAGTATGCGCAAAAAGTCGGCATATACGTGCATTTCCGTCCCATCTTCTTTCGCGTTTAATCCTTGCGGATGCGATTCGGCAAATCTCAAATATTTCTTCGCAATCAACTCAAAAATTGAAACGAGTCTCTGCGCGGCGTACGCCGAGACGTCTCGAAAATGAGGTGCCATATTCGCCAAACAAGCGAAACAATTCGTATGTAAATACACATCGCGAAGTTTTGCCATGTTAAATCGAACAGTTCTCGTTAATACGATGATTATTAAACTACCGAGCGTTGTTTTTGTCAATATTCTTTCCTTGTACCACGAAATCTGTTCCGGAATTTGGATTTTATGCACGTTTGAGTTAAAAGTCTCTCCTTGCGACATTATTAATAGTACGATCAAAATCATATAAATTTGATTTTGCGTTCGAGAAGGTGCTTGGTAAAGCATTTCTAATAACGGCATCACGACGACTTCTACACTCTCGTTGTTCAAACAGTACTCGCTAAAATCAGACGCGCCGAGAATAGATGAATAAAACAACAAAACTGAAATATCGTTCGTAAGCGCTCTACCAAACTGATTGTAGAGGTCCTTGAACGATACTCTGGCTAACACTGTTTTACCACCAATGATTGAACAGCCGGCTATGCCAATTCTAGCGGCGGCGCTTTCTGCCTCGTCTATAGTATTTCCCTCTCCACTACCAGCTTCCAAATCGATTTCTTCTCCCTCTCGCTGCAAAGCCGCCTTCACATCTCGCATGGCGCGCAAAGCAGATCTGAACGCGTTTGGGATTTTTGCCCCCCTCGTCGTCGTTGAATTGAAATTAATCAAGACGAGAAGTAAAAGACTTGAAACATCCGCCAAAGGTGATAAAGTGAGCATCGTTTTACTAGAACTAGAGTGTGTTAGTGGTATCATTGGTGTTATAACGGAAGTCGTCACGGAAGTTAAATTGTTATTGTTGTTGTTATTGTTATTGTTATTGTTTGCTTCCTTTGATGACGTTTTCGTTGTCCCCGGTTTCACGCCGTACGATTTTAACCACGTTTTTGGTTGCTTTTGTTCTATAAAGTTTCTCAACAAAGAAGCTACTAAATCTTCTGTACATGCAGTTGCAGATGATGATGATTGAGTTTTTGCTTTTACTTTATTAGCGCTCGCCAGAATTGCAACTTCGTGAATCTTTTCCAAAAATGGATGAAAAGATGGACGATTTGATTCCACGACGACCATCGGCGATGTGAGTTGCGTGCCGCTCATGATTAATAATAAAGAGACGCACGCGTGATGCAAAGCATACGTCGAATCACTAACTTGACAAACGTTGTTCTTAGAGATTGTGTTAATCAAAGCTTGACCAAGTCTTCCCATTGCCGTTCTATTTTCGTTTTTATTGTTATTGTAATTCTCTTTATTCGGAAATAGAACGCGTTCTTCGTCCAACGGTAATACGTAATCGCACGCGAACGCACATTCGTTCGAGTCAGTTTCTTCTACGAAATATTTCACAAACGCGGAGAGTAAGCATACGCAGTTGATCGCTTTTACTGGAACTCGATCTTTTGTCTCAAAATTCACTTCGTTCAAGACTTTCGCGGTGTAGAGCATGAACCTGCTGAGATTATTAGTCCTTCGATTGTTCTCTGTTAAGTTCTTTGCATATTTTGATAAAGCTAATTCGATTTCGAGATTTCCTAAACAAGAGAGAATGATCTCATCGCGAACGATTTTTTCCGATGATAGAGCTTTTTCCCACACAGACATTGACAGTGTCGTTTTATTATTAGCCTTATTATTATTATTATTCGTAGTAGTAGTAGTAGTAGTAGTAGTAGTAGTAGTAGTATCATTGAAATTGTTTTTATCGTCATCATCATCTTCTTCTTCGCTCGAAGTGAAATCGAACAAAGGCACTTGTTCGTTCGAAGAACATAGGAGTTTGAAAAGTTCTTCACTCTCTTCGCTTTGTATTAAGTGCGAGTGAATTAAAGTACTGGAGTGTCCATTACCCATTCTTTGTATTTTTATCTTAGTATTTAGTATTTAGTATATTTAGTATTTAGTATTTAGTATTTAGTATTTAGTATATTGTGTTGTGATGATGTTATGTGTGATATATAACGTAGACTGGTAGTGAGGAGAGAACGAGAGATAGACATGATAGAGACATCATTTACATCATTTATCACAACACAGCACAACACGCAGAACACATATAAGAATTAATATATAAGATAAGATATATATCGCGAGCGAGCGCGCGAATATGGCAACTCACGCAGCTTCTTTGTTGAATAAATCACATCATCATCATCATCATCATCGTCGTAATCATCACTCTTCCTTATTATTATTAAGAGGAGGAAGAGGAAGACAAATTATTATCGATGATAATAATCAGAGTAAACAAAAAAAGATATCGTCGACGACGCTGATTAATAGTAAAAAAATGAAAACAAATACTACTACGTTCGCTTTAAGAAATGTCGATTATCCAGAAGCAATTTTGTTCGACTGCGATGGAGTTCTATGCGAGACCGAAAGAGATGGCCATAGAGTAACGTTTAATAAGACGTTCAAAGAGAACGGATTAGACCATGTATGGGACGTCGAGTTATACGGCGAATTATTAAAAATTGGCGGAGGGAAGGAACGAATGACGCATTACTTTGATACTTACGCGAAAAAAGATTCCGAACCATGGAATTCGACTAAAGATCCAGAAGAACGAAAGAAACTCGTCGCTCGGTTTCATAAGAGAAAAACGGAAATGTTTCTCGAAGTCGTTAAAGCTGGCGAATTGCCGTTACGACCAGGAGTCGCGAGATTAATAGGCGAAGCTTTAGAACATGGCGCAAAAGTCGCCGTATGCTCTACGTCGAACGAAGTCGCCGTACAAGGTATCGTCGATACTATGTTACCTCAATACGCATCAAGAATGCCCGTTTTTGCCGGTGATATTGTCCCAAAGAAGAAACCATCACCGGATATTTACTTACTGGCCGCAAAAACTTTAGGCGTCGATCCGGCTCGATGCGTAGTCATTGAAGATACGCACATCGGTTTAAGGGCGGCAAAAGCCGCCGGTATGAGATGCTGCGTGACAAAGTCTATATATTCCGAAGATGAAGATTTCACTGGAGCGGACGCTGTATTTGACTGCCTCGGAGACGAAGGCGATGAAAGAGCAAAGTTTCATGATTTGACCACACCTGGAGCTTTCTGGTAAGAACATTACTTTTTTTTACACGAATACGAGTGTGCACATAAATTTAATCGTCGCTCGCATATGAAAATAAATAAAAAGAGAACTCAATAATCACAATCGTTTTATAGGTTAAACTGGGCGTTGCCTGTAGATGTATTAACTGGGAATTGGTACGTAAGCGATGACGAAGGAGGAGAAGAAGAAGAAGATAAACAATTAAGAGCAATTTTAGACGACATGGAAATAATATGAATGAAATAATCAAAACTACTACACATGTACTGTATACGAGGTCTGAAAGGAGCACGCAAAACTAACTCTAAGAACTAGAGGAACAACTTTAAAAGTATCTTAACAGAATATTAGCTTTTTTAGAAGTGTCATAAAAAACGTACACCTTGTACCAGTACCATTAAATTACCTCTTTAAAACTAGATTGTTACTAATTTGTTCTATTGTTTTGTTCAATCGATCGCCTACTCTAGGTTGAAAATGTCTAATACCTAGAATTGCGCCTATGAGAATAGCGCATTTAGCGTGCGCAGAGTGAGAAACGAGAGTTTTCATGCCGGTTCTTACAGCCACACTTTGTAATCCGGAGCAACTTTCACATTGAGGATAAAATCGTTGCGAAGGAACCATTCGAATAAAATTATAGAACTTTCGAGCGATTGAGACGTTCGAACCTCTCGAAGCTGCTGCGCTCGCGCCACTTCCGAACGCAGTCTTATTCGGCGGCATATGGTCGCCAATCACGACGAGAGTTTTTTTACCGCAGTGATGACACCCGTACTTTTGCATGAATGCGTGTAAGAAAGATTTTTCCGATTGAGTGGCATAATTCGACCCTTGAGCTTTGATAGATTTAACTGCATTTGCACCAACCTCCGAGACGTCGCTCGGCATCGCTCTCGAGAATGTCCCTAAAGAAGCGGCGAAGAATAAAACGCTTCCAAAGACTGCATCGAAACTTGTTTCTTCGGCTTCCCAAGAAGTTTCTAAAGTTCCTCCTTTTCTTCTTTTCTTTTGCTTATTATTATTATTATTATTGTTACTAAAACTGAACACGTCACGAAAATTATTGTTATTATTGTTAGTTGTGCTGAAATGTTTTTTCCCACCCGCCCTTGTGAGTGTCATATCAGAGATTAATAACGACATTTGTCCAGCTAAAACGGAGGCTATAGCGGTCGAACTCAGGCCTAGAACAGGACCAAAAAGAGGCGTAGCCGAGGATACTCTCGCTATTAATGCAATTTTCTGAAACATGTGCATGGAATAATTCATAGTCATCGCAGAACAACACGAAGTACAAATGAGAGGAACGACGTGTGTTTGAAATCTGAAATCTTTTCGAAATCTGTCAACGAAATCATGAGCAATCACTGACGATGATGATGATATGGATGATAAATAATCTCCAACTGCATTGAAATTGCTAACGCGTACCATCGGTCGTTTTTCGAATTCGAAGTGTTCGATGATTTAATTCGAATAAATAAGTAAATGTAATAAATAACGATTTCTGTTATTTTGAAAAAAAATTAAGAGCGAGCTAGAACAAGCATAAGCTGATGAACAGGAACAACAGGTCGAACCCAGTAAAATGAGTTTGAATACCTAATATTACACAAACGAAGAGCTCACTTATTCAGCACTCTTCTATCTAATCATCACTTATTAAAGCGAGAAAGAGACTACTATTACTACTAAAACTAATATACCTCTTAATCTACTGTGTCTTGCGCTCGAGCTTAAAAAACTAACAACGGGTGGAGGCGGCGACGGTGGAGTTGATGGTAAAGGTGGTAAAGGGGATGGTGGTGGATTTGGCGGTTGCAAAGGAGGTGGAGGAGAAGGAGGTGGAGGATAATGCGGAATAACAATCTGAATGATTGAAGATTTTGCGCTATCGTACTTGGCAGACATCGCGGTCGAATTACTGAGATCGGTAATTAACGTCGTCGACGACGACCACACAGAAGTCTTATTTCCCAATTCCTTAATTGCACTTAGAAGTACTGGGTCTTGTAATATTTTAGTCGACGCAGCACAAGCTTTAGAAATAGCTTCGCCAACATTAGAACTATCGGTCGTTATGAGGGACGATGAGAGAAGAAACGCAGAAGCGGTAGAAGATGCTGAAGCAATCGCTTCGCGCGCATGTGACTCGACGTATACATCAGGGCTCGTAAGTGAAACGACATTTACGGCATCGGAAATGATTGCACTGATGTCCGAGGAATCTGAAACGTTCAAAAAATGAGTGGAAACCTCTGCTTCTTTTGTTGCTGTTTGATCCAATATTGACAAGAAACTTCTTCGCAACAACATCTTCTTCTTCTTCTTTTTGCGGAAAGTTAACGTCGATTCACCTATTCGTTTTGCAAAGGCGAGAATCGTTGCAGATTCAGCCTCTTCTAGGCTTGAAGATCCACCACCATAGATTAAAGATGAAATCATTGAAATCGAATTTGCAAAATTAACCAAAGCGTATGCCAGAGTGGCGATTGATTCATCTCGATCGAGAACAAGCTTTTGAAACGGATCGACGTTGAAAATTAAATCAGAATCAATATTTGTCAAACCTAAACTTTGCAAAATAAGCTCAGCGGCTTCTTCATTTGTAATCCGATAAAGAGATGCAACCTCAATCGCAATAGTGGTTAAAGGCGTGACAACCAATGCGTTCATTGGCGCACGCAACGTAACAAAACCTGGTTTTGAGGAAGTGAACGAATCAATACATTCACTCCCATCTTCTCCCACAATATCTGTTTTAACTACAACGAGTGCTTCAGTTGATAAGTCGCGTGCCGGAACATTTAACGTGAAGCCGCCATAAGAGTCTGTAAAAGCGAATGGTTCGTCAGAATTGTGAGAGTCGTCGTTGTTGTAATCTAGAAAACACGCACAGTTCTGTAAATAGCCATCGATAGCTCTTGACACGATTGCTGATGGAGGAGGAGGTGGGAATGGTGGTGGCGGAGAAGGAGGCCAGAATTGTCTCGGGGGAGGTGGTTTAGGGGGAGGTGAAGGAGGTGATGACGGTGGCGGCGATGGGGGTGGTGATGGAGGTGGTG
>Ga0209830_10001639_pt1 | contig 19329 bp, 19 predicted proteins | sample ArcticOcean_MG_C_12_FD_187439 | JGI IMG/M metagenome (GOLD analysis project Ga0209830, IMG submission 187439) | Marine microbial communities from western Arctic Ocean - ArcticOcean_MG_CB8_130 (SPAdes) (version 2) | ecosystem: Environmental > Aquatic > Marine > Oceanic | place: Arctic Ocean...
TGATGATAGCATTTGGGTTAGTTTACTTAAAAAACAAATGCTGGACAATCCAGGAGACTATGTTGTTCCTGATGTGCGTTTTCGCAATGAACAAGATATGATTAGAGAACTAGGAGGAGAAATCTGGCGTGTACAACGTGGAGATGTTCCTGAATGGTATGGATGTGCAATGTTAGACAATACAACAGGCGGTAACCTAATGGAGTCTTATGATGTGCATGTTAGCGAATACAAATGGATTGATATGAACAACAAGTTCAATACAACCATCTATAACAACAGTACCATTGAAGATCTTAAAGAGCGTGTAGTTGGCCTGATAAATATTAATACATAGCACAAATAGTTGTGTAACAGAAAGTATCACTACATGGAACAAATAGCCGGACAGATACAGAATTTTGCCACTGAAGAACAGTTGCACGAGTGGAGTTTTGCTCTATCTAAAATCGATGCGATTACAATTAGACACAATGATTGCCATGGTGTAAATGAAGAACATGTATTTTACAATTGGTTTATGGAAAATATTTTTTCTAACATAAAAAATTTAATAGCAGATCAAAATCTTGTTCCTACATTCGGAATGTATTTGAATGAGACCAAGCCCTGGGGCATACACACTGATGGATATCATGTGCATCAGGATCCGACACGTAAACCTGCAATAAGTTTTTTGATGCCTCTAAGTGTAGATAATAAGCAAGACTTGGTATCTCAATCACATACTATTGTGTTTAATCAATCAAGTGATACAATAACCATAAAAGACGATATAGATACCAAAGAATACAATAATCGTGCTATGGTATCACTAGATGACGTTAGTGCTATGCCAGATAGTGCAATGCACATTTACAAAAAACATTTAAGCCACAATGTTGTTGAGGATGTACAAAGGATGACTGTGCAAGGAGTATATCAATGGACTCGCGGTAGTTTAATTTGGTGGCAAGGCCAATACTTTCACGATACAGACAATTTTTTAGCCAACGGGCATACTTCTAAACAAGCACTGGTAATTCATACACATTATGAAGTTTAACTGTCTGTCTAATCTAAACAACGAAACACGCGATGTTGTTATAATTACAGTTCCGTGGACTGACAGCAGCATTCCTCTAATGGCACCAGCTCAGCTTAAACCTATTGTTGAAAGTGCAGGAATGAGTTGTTTAGCAACCGATCTAAACGCTGAAATATTTGCCTGGACAACGACACACAGCAAAGTTGACAATTTGTTACAGTTTTTCTTTGATGAATTCTTAGTCGATGACGTTAAAGTTGAACTATTTGATCTTTTTAAGGAAGTTGCTGAACAAATTCTTAGTTGGAAACCTAAGATTGTAGGATTGAGTTTGTTTAGTTATGTAAGTCAAAGTAGTGCAAAATGGCTTGCTTGGTTTATTAAAAAAATAGACCCTACTGTTATTATAATAGTTGGCGGCGCAGGCTGCTTGCCTACGTTTACCGGTCCTAGTGTATATGCTGACGATTTGATTTCTGCTGGATGGGTTGACTATCACATTCGGGGAGACGGCGAACATGCATTGTATGAGTTTCTTAAAGACAATAGAGAATATGCTGGTATTAATAGTTTAAAATGGCGTGAACTTAGTAAAGATGAAATGCGTAGCTTGCCTATGCCAGATTATAGTCAATATTATTTTGATACATATCAAAAAAAAGTACTACCGTTAACTGGTAGTAGAGGTTGTGTTCGAAAATGCACGTTTTGTGATTACATTGCTAACTGGAAAGTGTTTAACTGGCGAACTGCTGATGATATTTACAACGAGATGCAAGTTCAATATCAAAAATACGGCATTAGATATTTTAAATTCCAAGATAGTTTAACTAATGGCAATATGAAAGAGTTTGTTAGGTTAACTGAAATGCTTAGTGCATACAACACCGCAAACCCAGACAAGAGTTTTCGTTGGAGCGGGTATTATATTTTCCGTGAACATAACTCTAAAACAGAGTATGAATGGGAAATGGTTGCTGCAAGCGGTGCTGATTCGTTAGCGGTGGGGATTGAAAATTTAAATCAACATATACGTTATGATATTGGTAAAAAATTTAGCAATGAAGCAATTGATGTGCATCTTGCACTTGCACAAAAACACAATATTCGTTTGCAGTTATTAAATATTGTTGGATATGTTAACGAAACAGAAGATGATATTAATTTTATTAAACAGTGGTTGCGTGATCATACTGTGTACCAGGATATACTTCATTTACAATTTGGTGGCACTTTAGGTATATTTCCAAACACCTGGCTTGATCGTAATTGGGAAAGATTAGGCCTAGAGCGTACAGGCGACTCTCCACAGTCCTGGATCAATCGTGCAATTGACAGTACTCCGGAAAAACGAGCCAGGTGGGCACAAGAAATTAACAAGCTAGGTACTAACTTAGGCTATTCAGTTGCAGACAATCTAGATAATCACTATATACTGGAGTCGATGATAAATGACAAAATTTAACCAATGTAAATTAGAAATTGAATTTGAATTTGGAAGTTGTAATGGCAAATATTTTACAGTAGTAATTGGCGATAATAAATCTATAAAAATAATAACTCCTACTGACAACTTTTATTGCACTGATATAGAATTACCTACACAAGTTAAGTTGGCGTTCAGAGGCAAGAATGATGGCGACACACTTGTGGATGAGAATAATAACATTGTTGAAGATATGTATGTTAAAATAGCTGCAATCTGGTTAGATAAGTTTCCATTAAGTGAAAAATACATGCATCAACAAATACAGATAGTAACAACATCAGGCGAAACACACACAACAAGTTATATTGGATTTAATGGCACTGTTGTTTTAGACTATTCTGAAGATAACGTATTTTCGCAAGTGTTGAGTTTAAACAACTAGTCCTCAATGAGATCTCCAACCTTCCACGGTAAATCTAATCTTGTAATTTCTACAGTACAATTTAAACATACGTTTCTTAGATTGGTAAGACTGATGTTGTTTAAATTTCCATCCATGTGATATACTAGTATTTGTGCTCCACTCTTTGCAACAAAATTACATCTATCACACTGTAAACTTTTTTTAAAACCACTCGATCTCCAACGTGGTTCTTTCAATTTTTTCTTACGTTTTCTTCTAATACAACTGTCGCATCTTGTGCGGTAGTGTGTTATATTTTCTTTAATATAGTTTACTGCAACCATCTGTCGGTTACAGGCATTGCAAATAGGCCTGTTCATACGGGTATTTAGCAAATTAAACCTTTGCAAAGGGCAACCTTACCGTCGTTATTTTAAAGATTCTTATAAATATCAGTAAGAGATTTAAACACAAAGGAAGTGAAAACATGGCACTAACATCACCAGGCGTAGAAGTTACCATAATAGACGAAAGTAATTATCTACCAGCCGCAACAAATTCAGTTCCATTTATTTTGATAGCAACGGCTCAAAACAAAGTAAGTGGTGCAGGCGTAGGAGTAGCCGCAGGAACAACTGCAGCCAACGCAAATAAACCTTACTTGATAACATCACAGAGAGACTTATCAGCAACATTTGGAACACCGTTCTTTTATAGTACTGCCGCTGGCACAAGTATTAACGGATATGAACTAAATGAATATGGTTTACTAGCAGCCTATTCTGCATTAGGAGTAAGCAATAGAGCATATGTTCAAAGAGCAGATATTGATCTAAGTCAACTTACTGCAACAACAACACGTCCAACTGGAGATCCAGCAGATGGTACTTACTGGTTTGACACTGGTGTAAGTTCATATGGTGCTTTTGAATGGTCAGCAACAACAAACGTTTTTACCAACAAAATTCCAACAGTGATAACAAATGTTGCAGACTTAGTAGGTGGTGCATCAGGTGGCGTGCCGTTAGCATCAATTGGAAGCATTGGTGATTATGCAATCAACACAACAAATACAAGCAACCCGATATACTATAAGTCACCTGGTAATGCTTCTAGTAGTCCAACGGTAACTGCAAATTCATGGGTACTGGTAGGAAGCAATAGTTGGAAGAATTCATGGCCAACAGTGATTGGTACTGCAACAAATCCAACAGTGACTGCCGGTAATAGCATGATAATCAATGACATCACTGTTACTGCTAGTGGAACAAGTTTAACTACTATGGCAAGTGATATAAACAGTGCTAGTATCACAGGCGTAAGTGCATTAGTAAGTTCAGATAACAAGTTAGAAATCTATGCAGACGGAACAGCAGCCAACGATGGTTCAACTGACAATGGCAATGGTATTGCAATGATTGATGATGGTAACAACTCAACATTGTTAACAGAGTTAGGTATTGCAACAAGTACATCAAGATCAGGCAAGCCATATTATGCTCCAGTTGTTCATTTTGGTCCAAACTACAGTAACCCACAATGGCAGAGCTTTGATACAGAGCCTCATCCAACAGGGTCAATTTGGTATAAGACAAACAATGTGAATCTTGGTGCCAACATAGTAGTTAAAGAGTACGCAGTAGCAACTGATACATTTACAACACTTAATAATCCTCTTTACATAAATGATCAAAGTGCATTAAAAGCATTAGATCCTACAGGAGGCGGAACAAATATTGCAACTGGAAGTTTGTATTCTCAATATGATGTATCAGATGATGATACATATACAACCAAAATATTTGAGAGATTTACAACCGGTGCAACACTTGTGACAGGAACAATTTCTACTCCAACATTTATTGCTGAAGAGACATTTACAATTCAGGCAAGTGCAAAAAACAGTAATACACTTACCACTGCGGTAACTGCTACACTTAAAGGCACTAGTGCTACAGACTTTGTTGCAGCTTTTACTGCCGCAAATGTAGCAAATACAACTGCAAGAGTATTATCAACTGGTGCCGTACAAATTGAACATACAGAAGGCGGAGTAATTCGCTTGAAAGACACAAGTGGAGATCCGGTAAATGATACAGGAATAAGTTCAGCAATTACAACAGGACAAGTTAGAAACGGCTCTGCAGCAGCAGCAGATTTGATTCTAAGTAACTGGATTCCATTAGGGTTTGGAACAACGCCAGTTTACACTGCAAGTTCAACTGCACCAAGTATTGATCCAGCAGACGGAACATACTGGTATTATAGTACAACAAATGAAATTGATATTATGATTCAGGATGGTGGAGCATGGAAAGGTTATCAAAATGTAACCTCAGATGCTAGAGGTTTTGATCTAAGTGCTACATCACCAGATGGTCCAATTGTGAGTGCAACTGCACCAACACTACAAAGTGATGCAAGTGCATTGGTATATGGAGATATTTGGATTTCAACTGCTGACTTAGACAACTGGCCATTAATTTATAGATGGGAAAGTGTTACTTCAGTTGATCAATGGGTATTGATAGACAATTCAGATCAAACAGGACAAAATGGCGTATTGTTTGCAGATGCACGTTGGGCTGGTAACGGAACAACTGATCCAATTACAGGCGATATACCAACTATCAAGAGTTTGCTAACAAGCGACTATTTAGATCTTGACAAGCCAGATCCTACACTTTATCCAACTGGAATGTTACTATACAACACAAGACGTAGTGGATTTAATGTAAAAAGTTTCCAAGCTGATTACTTTAATTCCGCAGACTTTCCATTTGCTACTTATGGTGCATTACCAACAGTAACAGATGCATGGGTAACTGCAAGTGGTAATCAAACAGATGGTGCTATGTTTGCAGGTAGAAAAGCAGTGAGGGCAATTGTTGTTGCTGCACTGAAATCAAGTGTTGATGGTGCACAGGAACTTCGTGAAGAGCAAAAGATATTTAATTTACTATGTGCTCCAAACTATGAAGAACTAGCAAATAACCTAGTAGCATTGAATAATGAGAGAAACAACACTGGATTCATTCTAAGTGACATGCCAATGCGTACACCAGATACAGGAACGGCTATTACCAATTGGGCAACCAATGCAAATGGTGATGGATTAACAACTGCTGATCCATATTTTGGAGTGTTTTATCCAAGTTGTCAAACAACAGACCTATCAGGAACAACAGTAGTTGCTCCGGCAACACACATGCTATTGAGAACTGTAATACGTTCAGATGATGTAGCGTTTCCTTGGTTAGCACCAGCAGGCACAAGACGTGGTACTGTTGATAATGCAAGTCAAATTGGATATGTAGATGCAGTAACAGGTGAATTTGTACAGACTGCTGTTAGACAAGGATTAAGAGATACACTTTATTCAAATAGTGTAAACCCAGTTACTTTTATTCCTGGTTCAGGTATACTTAACTATGGTAACAAAACTACCTTTACTGGAAGTTCACTTGATAGAATAAACGTTGCAAGACTTGTAGCATTTATACGTGCTAGACTAGAAACAATTGGTAAGAACTTTGTGTTTGAGCCAAATGATACCACAACACGTGATGAGATTAAAAACTCTATTGAGAGCTTGATGATTGATCTTGTAGCAAAACGTGGTATATATGATTACTTGGTAGTGTGTGATACTTCTAATAATACACCGGCTAGAATTGACGCCAACGAGTTATATGTTGATGTTGCAATTGAGCCAGTAAAAGCTGTTGAGTTTATCTTTATACCAGTTAGAATTAAAAACACAGGTGAGATATCTGCAGGTAACGTAGCAAGTGCGGCTGCGGTTACATAAGACAAGAAAAAAAATATAAATGGAGCTTCGGCTCCATTTTTTTGTGGCAAAAATTTGATAAATACTTTTGTAATAAGGAGAATTAGAAAATGGCCGTATCATCGCTAACAAGAATGACAGTACCTTTGGCGTCAGACCAATCCAGTCCAACTCAAGGACTGTTAATGCCAAAACTAAAATATCGCTACCGGGTGGTATTTGAGAATATGGGAGTGTCTACACCTAGAACAGAACTTACCAAACAGGTAATGACTTTTACTAGACCTACTATAAACTTTGAAGAAATTGAAGTACCAATCTACAACAGTAGAATTTATCTTGCTGGACGTCAAACATGGGACGCTGTATCAGCAACATTCAGAGATGACGCTGGCGGAAACGTAAGTAGATTAGTTGGTGAGCAAATACAAAAGCAAATGGATACACTAGAGCAAGCATCAGCAAGTTCAGGTATTGACTATAAGTTTGTTACACGTTGTGAAGTATTAGACGGTGGTAACGGCACAAGCACACCAAACGTACTTGAGACATGGGAATTATATGGTTGCTTCTTAGTAAGTGCAAACTATGGTGACTTGGACTACGCATCAAATGACCCTGTAACAATTGAATGTTCTCTACGTTATGATAACGCAGTGCAGACACCACTTGGAACAGGCGTTGGAGCTACAGTAGGAAGAACACTAGGTGACGTTATAACTGGCTAATTAAGTTAGAGGAGTAACTTATGGCTTTCGGTGAAGACGTACTTAAAGGATTTTTTGGAAACGATTTCTTAAGAGATTATACACATGCGAGCAAAGCGTTTCGCAGTAATAACTCGGCCCTTTCTCCACGCAAAAAGTTTCTATTTCATGTTGTGTTCAATATAAATTCATTTTTGATACCACAACTACAATCTGTCTTTCAAGCACAAGACGTTGCTAATATGAGTATGCTTGTCAAAGAAATCAAACTTCCTGCATACAAGTTTTCAGTTGATACTATGAATCAATACAATAGGAAACGCAAGGTTCAAACACAAATAGATTACGATCCAATCACATGTGTTATGCATGATGATAACAGTGACCTAGCCAGAGAGCTATGGTATAACTACTACTCATACTACTACAAAGACGCTAGCCAAAAATACCTAGATGCTGCAGTAACAAATGGTAGTCTTGGACAAAATGCCAGCGGTGTTGATCCAGGAGCGGCTTTTCCTTATGGTTTTAGAGATATCTATACACAAGACAGAGAAATAAATGACTGGGGCTACATTGGCGAGAGCTATATGGATGGACCTACTAATACCAGAGGTGGCAAGCCAGCATTTTTCCGTGATATAACAATTTTTGGATTTAACGATCATCAGTTTGCAGCTTATGTACTAGTTAATCCAATTATTAGTTCATTTGAACATGATACTTACAACTATAGTGAAGGTAACGGTATAATGCAAAATACATTTACTTTTGAATATGAGACAGTAAAATACTATCATGGTGCAATAAACGGTAGTTCACCAGATGATCAAATTCCAAGTTTTGGAAATGCAGCCAACTACGATACAACAAAGTCACCATTGGCAAGACCAGGTGCTACAGCTACAATCTTTGGACAAAGTGGTTTAATTGATGCAGGTTCTGGCATTATTACAGATCTAAGTGCTGGTAACCTAGCAGGTGTAGTTGGAGCAATACAGAAAGGTGGTACTGCATTTGAAACCTTCAAAGGGCGTGACCTCAATGAGATGTTCAAAACAGAATCAACTAATATGGCTAGAAGTGTAATAAAACAAGATCTACCAGGCGCTGCTAGAGGTTCTGGGTTTTTTCCAAAGCAAGCAAGATTCACATCAGTAAACGAACAGGCTGCAACACTTAAAGCAGCCAATACCGGTACAAATCAAAATCCTACTAACTTAAATGGACCAGTAACTGTTCCAGGTCAAGTTGGTAAAAATCCTAATAACAGAGGTTAATATTCATGACAACTGTTAATTATCCAAATCCAGGAACAGATCCAACAGTAAGAGTGTTTGATGATTTTTATCAACGTGAGTTGGTAATTGATCAAAATGCATATGATAGTGTGTACAGTTTTTTTGCTAGTATATTTGCAAGCAAAGAACAAGCAGGAAATTTTACACTAGCTGTATTTCAAATACAAGAGGATAGCGGAACTCCAGTTGAAGATCTACTCAATGAACTTGCTAATCAAAGTACTATACAAATTACTGCTACTCTAGCCTACTATCTAAACAATCAACGCAGTAACACGACATTACTTGGCATAACCACTGTTCCAACTCCAAATCAATATACTGCCCGCAATATACTAATATAGGTGAAGCATGGCTAACAAGTTCCAGCAAGGTCCTTATGTTGTGATGAATCCTAAAAAGTATGCTGGCAAAGGCGTACCTAAGTATCGCAGTGGTTGGGAACTTGCATTTATGCGTTTTTGTGATAGTAATGATCATATAATCACTTGGTCAAGTGAAAGCCTTGTTATTCCTTATATAAATCCACTTACAGGTAAACAAACACGTTATATTCCTGATTTCCTTATCCAATACAGAAACAAGCATAACAAAGTTGTCACTGAGCTAATTGAAATCAAACCAAAGAAACAAAGCATACTCGAAAGCAAAGCCAGTAACAGAGATAGAATGATTGTTGCTGTGAATCATGCCAAGTGGGCCGCCGCACAAAAATGGTGTCAACGTAGTGGATTGACATTTAGAGTAATAACAGAGGAAGACATTTTCCGTCAAGGTGGAAAACGTAAATAAGTATAATGAAGACTTGCGAACTGTGTAACATTAGATTTACTTGCGACCCAGATTATACCTGTTGGTGCATGATTGAACCATTAGTATCAATCAACACTGAGTTACATGACTGCGTATGTCCAGAATGTTTGAAGGAAGCACATGACCAAGAAACTAGAAGAACTGTTTGAACTACCAACTGAAGATGGATTACCTGACGAAGTAACTCCTGACAATGTACCCGAAGCAAAGCCAGAAAACAATCCAATTATGCAAAACACACTCAGTGAACTTGACAAAGTGCAAGCGGCATTACCACAGGTGAGAGGGTTGGAAGCAAGCGATACAGAAATGGATGATCTTGCTGACAAAGCAACAAAAGGCTTTGACGATCTCATGGATTTGGGAATGAATGTTGACAGTAGATGGGCAAGTGATATATTTGGTGTGGCTAGTACAATGCTAGGACATGCTATCACTGCTAAAACTGCAAAACTAAACAAGAAACTAAAGATGGTTGACTTGCAACTAAAGAAAGCAAACTTAGATCAAAAGGTAATTGCAAACACAGAAGATATTGCAACAGGAACCGGCGTTGTACTGGATAGAAACGCACTTTTGGATAGGTTATTAAACAAAGACAAAGAAGAGAAATGAGCTCTAGTCTGCTAAATACTGCATAGAAGGAACATAAGATGAAATCATTTGCACAATACCTTGTAGAAACACGTCAAACATTTGATTATAGAATCAAAATATTAGGCGATGTAGATGCAGAACTAATAAACGCATTGGAAGAAAAACTTCAGCAGTTTGATGTCGTAAAGATGACAGAGCCTAAGAAGACTCCAATACAAAAAGTATTACCTGACTTTCCAGAAGCTGAAAACGATAGTGTTACATTTATGGATGTTACTTTCAACTATCCAGCTACACCGCCACAGATTACACAGATGGCAGAGCTACTTGGAATGAATCCAAATCATCTAATTATACAAACGCAAGAGTATGTTAACAGTGTTGAAGAGGAACGCAAAGGGTACGAAGATCAACCTAATCCAGTGCTAGGCACAGAAGAAGGTGAACAACCTGAAAACAAGGCAAGCAAAGAAGCAAGTGAGTACTATGGTGCCGATCCTTACAAAAGAGTAGTAATAGGTAACGAGTATTCAAGTGATTTTACAATAGCAGGTGGTAAAACACCTCCAGCAAAATTTACAACAGATTATCCAAATAGCACTACAAGTCCTATTATGGGTACTAACAAGATTCCGGTCGTTACTAGTTCCGCTGGTAATTCCGCTCCTGAGAATCGTAAAAACGGCCCTCCGGGTAGAAACAAATAAAGGAACACACAATGGACAATATATATGACACATTAGCAAAACTTAATGAAGTTGCTAACCGACCAGAAGCTAAAAAAATAGTTAAAGAAGACAGTAACGGTATGATGAGAAAAGGTCTTAAAAATCTTATTAATAAGTCAAGCAAGATGAATAAGCAAAGTAACTATACACCATTTAGCGACAAACAAAGTCCTGATGGTTTACCAGAGAAGAAAAAAGACACTAAAATGTTTGAAAAAGAGTCTGATGTTGAAAGAGATGATCGTGCAGAAAAAGCAGGACGTGAAGTTGCACATGATGCAAAATATGATCATAGACGTCATGCTGGTAAAGATGGCAAAGACGTTACTGGAGACATTGAGTATGATGAGAAGCATGACAAAGATGGAATGCACGAAGCCAGTAAAACAATGGTAAAAGGACCTGATGGAAAGATGGTACCAGACTATGCAGTTGATGGCAAAGGCAAACACGATATGAAAGAAGGCGGAAGTCTTAAAGATGCAGCCAGAGCAGGTGTTATGGCACGTCTAGCAGAATTAGCAGGCTTACCAGCACAAGAAATTGAAGAAGCACTAGGTGAGTCACCACAAGATACTGCTTCGAGAATAATGTCAGAAGTTAGTCTTGATGAATCAGATATTGATCAAATTGCAGACGTTGGAAAAGTGTATCCTAAGATTGCAAAAATGAAAATGGACTTGGTTGACAAGGGCATGGAACCAGAAGATGCACATGACGAAGCATGTGAAAAGTATAACGTTGATCCAGCTATGTGCGACAAGTATATTGAGATGAAAAGAGATGATCGCGAAAAAGTTAAAGAAGAAGATACTAACGAAGGCAACGCATTCTCAGGTGCACTAGAAGATGCTAAGGAAAACGGCAAATCAGAATTTGAAGTTGATGGTAAGAAATACAAAGTTGAAGCAATCGACAGTGACGAAGATGCTATTCAAGAAGACGAAGGCAAAGACGGAGACATGCCATCCAAAGCACACATTGAGAAGATGTGTAAAGATGGAAAGACCAAAAAAGAAATTTGTGACATGCATCCTAACTGTGATCAAGGCGAACTAAAAAAGATGATAGATGATTGTGGTGAGCTTAACGAAGGTGGCGGACACGACATGGACTGTGCTACATGCGATGGTACAGGAAAAGACGATGATAAAGAGTGTAAAAGTTGTGAAGGTTCAGGCGAAGCACAAGATGACGATGATCCAATGAACAACGAAAGCAAAGTTGAAGAAACAACCAGTGCTGGCTCAGTTGCAGACGGAGCAGGAAGTGGAAGTAGTCCTTACAAGAACGCAAGTGTTTACGAAAGCAACGAAATTGTAAAACGTGCAAGACAACTTAACGAAGACATGAGCTTTACTGTTAGTGGTGGACCAGAGCAGGAACCAACATTAAACATCAATGCAAGTGGCGAAGAAGCAATGCAACTTGCACAACTTTTAAAGTTATCAGGAATGGGCATGACACCAGCAGCACCACAATACGGTGAAGTTGAGATACAGGTAGCAGAAGATCAAGAGTTTGCTAACAGTAATCAAAACGAAGAAACTGCTGATACTAACACATTGGTTAATACAATAAGTGGTGGACTAAACGGTCAAAAGAAAATGGCATATCCTAGAGCATCACAAGGTGACAATGCAATGGCAACACTAGGTGAGTCAGAGCTTGTGGCAACAAGTGCAAATCAATTAATGAAGCAGTATGAGGCATTTAAAACAAAATGAGCTTAAAGAAATACATCACCGAAAGCGAAAGAGCAACTGCATTTCCTGTAACAGGTGATGTTCTTAGAGTAGTTGTTAACGAATATAGTGAGAATGAGATTGCTATAGACTTTCCAGTGGTAGAACACACAGATAACAGTATAGTATTTGAATCAGATGAGTATGCTTATGGTATACTTGAAGGTTGTAACTATGTTGGTGATAGCACTGACGGCAAGATTGATCCACCATCAGAAGAAGAACTTGATGAAGGTATGGGCTCAAAGTGTTGCAAATATTGTGGTGATGAAATATACAAACCCACAACTGACTGTGGATATGACAGTCAAGATCCAGATGGAGAGAACTGGGAAATAATAGATATTGATGGCGACGGTGATGCTGACATTGCAATAAGCAATGAAGGATATAGATCAATCACAAACGAAGGCACATTAATGGAACGCATAAAGGATGGTAAAATTTATTGTCCTGAAGCATGTTGCGGTACAAAAGTAATGGACTGTACATGTGGAGCAAAGTGCCCACATTGTAACTGTAAACAAATACAGAAACTTGCTGGTGAAATCAAAATGTTTGAAGAACAAGCATTATTACACAAACGTTTGGGAGCGGCTGATACTGCAAAGTACTACACAAGAAAACTTGACGAAGCAGTAGAGCAAACACATCGTCTAATAGAAGATGTCGAAGAAGTTGAAGCAATGATTACTAGACGTATTATGAATCATCCTGAGTTTAGTGACATGGTTAGAGAATACGGCATTGAACAAATTACTCAGGCAATTGCAGACACTGCTGAATTCCATGGCGATGATGACGATGAAATTGGATCAAGCGACATTAGTGCAATGGTCAATGATACTATCAAAAGTCTAAGACGTATGATTGAAGGTGATGGTCCGGATGAAGAACAACGTGATCGCACTAGAGCTGAAAAGATGGACGAAGCTGAGTATCAAGGACGTAAGGTTAAACTAGGTAAGCCTATGCAAGGCGATGTAAAGAAATTTAAGGTTTATGTTAAAGATCCAAAAACAGGTAATGTTAAAAAAGTAAACTTTGGACATGGCGGAAGTAGCGTCAAGGGCAAAGCAATGAAGATTAGAAAAAACAATCCAGCTGCTCGTAAGAGCTTTAGAGCTAGACACAACTGTGACAATCCAGGACCACGTACAAAAGCACGTTACTGGTCATGTCGCAAGTGGTAATGTAAGAAAAGGAAAAAATTAATGTCAAATGTAGGAACAATTACAACATTCAATGGCGACGTTGCAAATATTGCCTGGACAACCGACAAAGCTAGGATCTCAACTGGAACTAATTCAGTCACGTTGATGATAAGAACATCAGGCAAACCAAATAGTAATGATGATCAGATGTTCAATGATGGAAATGTTGGAGTTGGTGTATTACCAATTGTACCTGCTAACTCAACTATAGATTTGTATGTTGGTGTAGGAAATAAGTTAACTATTACAGGTGGTAACAGTAGTGCAATGGCTATCGGAACTGCTTCAAGTGCAGATGCAGGTGTTTACAACTAATGAGAGCTAAAGAACTAATATCCGAAAGAAGAGGAACTGACCTCAAACAAGGCAAGATGCCTCACACTGCGGAGAAAGCATCTCCAGGTGCAGTAAGAAATAACGGTTATTATGATCTATACAGAGCAAGCATGGCAATGGCCGCAATGGATAAAGATGGCAATACAGAACATCAAATGGATCCATCAAGTTGGATTGCAGGCGATGGATACGTTGGTGGATACACAGACGAAGAAGAAAAACTAGCAACAGATGCATTTAAATCAATTGGTTTAAAATCATCAGCTCATCACCCGAGAGGTAGTGAAGAAATGCCATCAGTAAACACACAAAGTCCTGTGATAGCATTTAAAGGCTATCCAAGATAATGTACGAATATCGTGCAACAATAGTAAAAGTAATAGACGGTGACACAGTTGATGTTGACATTGACTTGGGATTTGGCATAGTACTCAGTGATGAACGAGTGAGAATTATGGGTATTGATACTCCTGAAAGTCGCACCAGAGACAAAGTAGAAAAGAAGTTTGGATTGGCTGCAAAAGCAAGACTTAAACAACTTCTTGGAAAAACTTGCACACTTACAACACAAATAAACAAAAATGGCGAAGATATGAAAGGCAAGTTTGGACGTATCTTAGGTGACTTTGATGTGTACAATAATAAAACAGATAGCTGGCAACCTGTTACTAAAGTTTTAGTTAGCGAAGGACATGCAGTTCCATATCACGGACAAAACAAAGAAGATATTCAAACTGCACACCTTGCAAACAGAGTAAAACTGTTAGAAGATGGTGTTGTAACATGATCACTGGTATTAACTTTGGTGGACTAGAAAAACCTCAGCCAAAACCAAAACCTAAAATTGCTCCTCTTCCACAGGAATACCAACAGCCAAAACCAAATCTTACAATAAAGAACCGTCCTCAAAAGTCCATATAAGTATTCATATGGAACAAGAAAAGAAATATTGTGCGGCTCCTTGGAGGAGTTTACATTTAAATTTTGAAGGACAGATTAAAACCTGTTGTGCAGCCAATCCAAACATGCTTGGAACTCTTGAAAACGGATCAATAGACGACATTTTACAAGGTGCAAAACTCAAAGAAATCAAAGAATCAATTCGCAATGGTATACTGCATGAAAAATACTGTGAAGGTTGTATACGTCGAGAAAACATCACTGGTGAGAGTGAACGACAATGGCACAACAATGTAAGCGAAGGATTTGATGTTGCTACTGCTGATCTTGATGAACACAAGCCCGCATTGATTGATGTACGTTGGAACAACACTTGCAATCTTGCATGTTCCTATTGTAGTTCGTACTTTAGTACAAAATGGGCAAGTATAGTTGGAAAAAGTAATAACCACACAATTAATACCCAAGAACAACAGGTTATTGATTACATAGAAAAACATCGCAACTTTGTAAAAGAAGTTGCAATGGTTGGTGGCGAACCACTGATGATGAAAGAGAATGACAGACTACTAGATATTTTACCAGATGATGTACTGGTTACTGTTATATCAAATATGACAGTTGACTTTGATAAATTTCCAGTACCAAGAAAGTTATTAGAAAGAGATCGTGTTGGTTGGAGTATGAGTTTTGATAACATTGGTGAGAGATTTGAGTATGTTAGGTGGGGAAGCACCTGGGAACAGATGAACAAAAATGTCACTGCTGTTTCACAAAAAATTATAGATTCAAATCACAGTGGTGGAATACACGCCGTATACAACATTTACAATTGTACAAAGATATGTGAACTATTTGAGTATGCCAGAGAACGCAGTTTGACAATCACATGGCAAATAGTCTATGGCGATCAACTTGATCCTAGTCAACACAATCAACAGGTAAGAGACCTTGCCCTTGATGAAATACAAAAGTTTAAGACACAATATCCTTTTGCAAAATCAAACATAAGTTTTTTTGAAGGAATCAAAAAACAACTCACAGTTGGTAACACCGGAGAAGCCACTGCTCATGGTAAAAAACCTTTATCGCCAGACAATATTACACGGAGCAAAGAGTTTATACAATTCACCGACGATTTAGAAAACCAATGGCATCCTGATCAAAAAGGACAGTTTGAAAAACTATGGCCTGAGATAGCAAAAGCACTATAAGTATTAACATGGTAGCAAGAGAAGAAGATGGGGTACTAGTAAAAAGCCCTTATAAAAAACAAGAATTCACAGAACACCAACTGCAAGAATTTATGCTATGTGCTGACCCTGAGAATGGCCCTGAGTATTTCTTGCGTAATTTTTTCTATATACAACATCCAATACAAGGTAAAATTCAGTACGACCCTTGGGAGTTTCAAGAAAGACTAATAAAAACATATCATAATTATAGATTTAGTATCTCAATGATGCCGAGACAAACAGGCAAGAGCACAAGTGCAGCCGGATATTTGTTATGGTATGCAATGTTCAAACCAGACAGTACAATCCTGGTTGCAGCACACAAGTATGCAGGCGCTCAAGAAATAATGCAACGTGTGAGATATTCTTACGAAGCATGTCCAGATCATATACGTGCAGGAGCAACCAGTTATAACAAAGGATCAATTGAGTTTGACAACGGAAGTCGAATAGTTGCACAAACAACAACAGAAAATACCGGACGTGGTATGAGTATAACATTATTGTATTGTGATGAGTTTGCGTTTGTAAGACCTACGATAGCAAGAGAGTTTTGGACTAGTATATCACCTACACTATCAACAGGTGGTGGTGCTATCATTACAAGCACGCCTAACAGTGATGAGGACCAATTTGCATTTATATGGAAAGGTGCAAACAAAACTGAAGATGAGTTTGGCAATCAAAAAGAACTAGGTATTAATGGATTCAAGGCATACAGGGCATACTGGACAGAGCATCCTGACAGAGATGAAGACTGGGCAACTGAACAACGTAACATACTTGGCATAGAACGTTTCCGACGTGAAATGGACTGTGAATTTATTATCTCAGATGAAACACTTATATCTCCTACAAAGTTAATTGATCTTGAAGGAGTTACGGAACCATTGTATAAAACAGGACAAGTGCGTTGGTACAAACGTCCACAAAAGGACAAAATATACACTGTAGCACTTGACCCAAGTTTAGGAACTGGTGGAGATCCTAGTGCAATACAAGTTTATGAAGCAAATTCAACATGTCAAGTTGCAGAGTGGCGACACAACAGAACACCAATTACAGATCAAATTCGTATTCTTGTTGAGATCGTAAAACACATTAACGAAACAGTACAACATCCAGAGAGTGTTTACTACAGTGTTGAAAATAACACCATTGGTGAGGCTGCACTATTGTGTATAGAACAGTATGGAGAACAAAACATTGAAGGATACTTTCTAAGTGACAACACTGTTGTTAGTGCAAGTGGTCGAAGATACAGAAAAGGTTTTAACACAACCAACAAAAGTAAAATTGCTGCCTGTGCTAAGTTAAAAACACTGGTTGAAACAGACAAGATGACAATAAGCTCGCCTAGTTTGATTGGAGAGCTCAAAAACTTTGTTGCACACGGTACAAGTTATGCCGGCAAGCCCGGTGAAACAGATGACTTGGTAATGTCAACACTGCTTGCAATTCGCATGCTACAGGTACTAACCAGTTATCATAAAGAACTAGACAGTCACCTAACAGATTTCAGTGAGGAGAATATTGAACCAATGCCGTTTGTGGCAATGTTTTAATAAATACAAGTATGGCACAAGAAAACACAGCATCACAGCAGATATATGATTTGCTAGTAACTAGAGACTTTGATCCAAAGAGTTTGGATGCAATGGGCAAGCCAACGGTAAACCCTAGCGAAGCAGACCTATTCTCATTCAACTTTAGTGCAAACGACAATGAGTATGGAACCGTTGTTATACTAATAAACGGTGACAATGATTTAGAAGTATACTATGGTGATAACTTAGGCAAGGGAATGGACCCTGGTGATAGAGGTGACTGGTACGACTTTCTTGCTATGATTAGACAAACTGCAAAACGTAACTTGCTAACATTTAGTTTAAACAACATGAATAAATTAAAGTATAGTATGGCAACAATGGCTGACCTAAGCGAGAGCTTGGTTATGGAAGCATGGAAAGGCCAAGGCAAAAGCAAGAGCTATAGTAACCAACCTGGAAATGCAAAAGTTGTAATACAACATTCTAGACAGATTGGTGAAGGAGAGCAACGCTTTAGAAATATTGGTGCATTGTTTGTAGAAAATGCACAAGGTGAAAGATTCCGTATGCCATTCAAAAGCATAGCAGGTGCTAAAGCAATGGCACGTCACGTAAGTGAAGGCGGCACACCATATGATGCGTTTGGACAACACATCAGCGAAACTATAAATGAAATAGGCACACTAGGCAAGTTTGTAAGAGCAAGTCGAGGTAATGCGTTTGCACAAAACGAGCAAGCATTGGGTATAGTAGAAGATGCAGTAAATCACTATGCAGATTTAAAACGCAAAGCCAAGAAGATGATTGGCAAACGTGGATACAAAGAAATATTTGCTACATATGATCCAGCAGTAGCAACAGAATTAGACGAAACAATAGAAAGTGTGAGAGAAGTATTTGTAAACAGTGCAGTTGATAGTCGTATCGAAGAAGCATTGCCTATACTGGCTAAAATAAAGGAAAGAACAATGAGAGAATCAGATATATTTGAACAGTGGGCAGACGGTCTTATGGAAGGCACTTGGCAATTACCAAGTGAATCAGAAGAGACATTTGCTAAGTTTACGGAATTAATGGCACAACCAATCAAAGCTGGTCCAGGCGGCGAGTACGCATCTGAGTTGTTATATGATATATTTGGTGATGACACACTATTTGATGAAATAGGTGAGCTAGGTGATAAAGATCCAGAAGCAGATGTAAGAGATCTCATACGTGCAAGAGCAGAAGAATTAGAAGTGGTAATGCCTGAAGAAGCCGTTGAAGGTGTTAATGAAGATCCAACACAGGAAGAGCCAGCAAGTGGCTACGAAGCAGGACAAGCTCGTGGCGCCGCAGGCAAGTCACGCAGTTTAGAAATGGGCATGGGCGGACAAGATGTAGTAAAAACTGCTGGTGGTTCGGATGTTGAAGAAGGCATAGATAGTTTTGTTAATCCAAACGACCAAGATGGCACTGATGATGCAAACAAAATCAGCAACAGTGAACAAAGTGATTTAGAGGGAGAAGACATGACTGAAGGCGAAGAAAAAGAAGAGTGCAGATATTGTGGCG
>Ga0209830_10001640_pt1 | contig 19322 bp, 8 predicted proteins | sample ArcticOcean_MG_C_12_FD_187439 | JGI IMG/M metagenome (GOLD analysis project Ga0209830, IMG submission 187439) | Marine microbial communities from western Arctic Ocean - ArcticOcean_MG_CB8_130 (SPAdes) (version 2) | ecosystem: Environmental > Aquatic > Marine > Oceanic | place: Arctic Ocean...
GTAGGCATAAGACTGTACTCTCGAGTCGTCCCACGAACCGACGTATTGGTTAAAGGCAGAAGCTTTATAAAACATATAGTCCATAGAAGTAACAGAAGCCGTGTTCCATTTCGAAATATCGCCGTTGAATAGAGTAGCTCCATAAAACATGCCAGCCATATGAGTCACACGAGATGTATTCCATTTCGAAAGATCGCCGTTGAACGCACGAGCTAACAAAAACATCGAATTTATAGCAGTCACACTAGATGTATTCCATTCAGAAATATCGCCGTTGAACGCATAAGCTTCATAAAACATGTAACTCATAGTAGTCACACTAGCTGTATTCCAGCTCGAAAGATCGCCGTTGAACGCGGAAGCGAACGAAAACATCGAATCCATAGTAGTCACACTAGCTGTATTCCAGCTCGAAATATCGCCGTTAAACGCACGAGCATAAGTAAACATGTAACTCATATCAGTCACACTAGATGTATTCCATTCAGAAATATCGCCGTTGAACGCATAAGCTTCATAAAACATGTAACTCATAGTAGTCACACTAGCTGTATTCCAGCTCGAAATATCGCCGTTAAATGCACGAGCATAAGTAAACATGTAACTCATATCAGTCACACTAGATGTATTCCAAATCGAAATATCGCCGTTGAACGCAGAAGCTAAATCAAACATGTAACTCATAGTAGTCACACTAGCTGTATTCCAGCTCGAAATATCGCCGTTAAACATACTTCTTTTCCCGAAACCAATAAAAATTGAAGTGTCCGTATAAATATCATCAATAGAAGTGGACGAGGGAATGTAACCCGTCATATTCGTCACCACACTTGTATCCCAGTTCGGCATCGTCCCGTACGTAGAAACTTTATCCCAACTCGTACCACGCCATCTGTCGGTGCGAGCGTTAAACACTCATCAACGAATGTATGCCAACTTGCGTCTGGTATGGCAATAGCTGGTGGAGGAGGTGGAGGCGATGGTGGTGATGGTGGAGGTGATGGAGGTGGAGACGGCGCAATCCAAGTTGATCTAATCGTTTTGCACGAAGACGCTGTCACGTTATAATTACTCGAGCTTGCGCAGTTGTATTTTGCCTGAAACGCTGTCGCGTTGTAGAAAATGTAGGCATAAGACTGTACTCTCGAGTCGTCCCACGAACCGACGTATTGGTTAAAGGCAGAAGCTTTATAAAACATATAGTCCATAGAAGTAACAGAAGCTGTATTCCATTCAGAAATATCGCCATTGAATGCAGATGCACCCTGAAACATGCCAGCCATATAAGTCACACTAGCTGTATTCCATCTCGAAATATCGCCGTTGAACGCAGAAGCTAAAGCAAACATGTAACTCATAGAAGTCACACGAGATGTATTCCATTTCGAAATATCGCCGTTGAACGCAGAAGCGCCAGAAAACATGACGAACATATCAGTCACACTAGCTGTATTCCATCTCGAAATATCGCCGTTGAACGCACGAGCTCGAGAAAACATTTGAAACATATTAGTCACACGAGCTGTATTCCATCTCGAAATATCGCCGTTGAACGCAGAAGCTGAAGAAAACATGGTTTCCATATTAATCACATTAGCTGTATTCCAATTAGAAATATCGCCGTTAAACGCATAAGCTTGAGAAAACATGCGATTCATAGAAGTCACACTAGATGTATTCCAAATCGAAATATCGCCGTTGAACGCATAAGCTTCATAAAACATGTAACTCATAGTAGTCACACTAGCTGTATTCCAAATCGAAATATCGCCGTTGAACGCATAAGCTTCATAAAACATGAGACTCATAGTAGTCACACTAGCTGTATTCCAGCTCGAAATATCGCCGTTAAATGTAGTTCTATTCCCGAAACCAATATAAATTGAAGTGTCCGTATAAATATTATCAATATAAGTGGACGAGGAAATGTAACCCGTCATATTCGTCACTATACTTGTGTTCCAGTTCGACATCGTCCCGTACTTATTATACTTATCCCAACTCGAGCATAACCCATCTGTTGGTGCGATCGTTAAACACTCATCAACAAAATCGTGCCAACTTGTATCGGGTATCGCAGTTAAAGCGTAAACGCTAGCGTTTGCGCATAGTAATAAAACCATGACAGCGACCAACATATTAACGAACATTGAATGAACGTTTCCAATAAACACTTTTCTCTCTCTCTCTCTCTCTCTCTGGCGCGCAAATAGAGATAAACGCCTAAAGCGAGAAAAAGAAAGAGAAAAAGAAATTGAAGACAGACTCTTCTTCTCCTCAAGGAGATTGTTAAAAAATCGAATAATAGAACACGAGAACAGAAACAGTTCTAGATATGAGCTCCGCCTATAAAATTTAAACGAAAACAGCAATCGTAAGTGTTAGTCAAATGTGTCAGTGCATACGATTTCTTCTAAAATAGACATCGTACGAACTGAACAGACAAGAGAGAGAAATAATTTAGAGATCAGCATCAGAGATCGCGAATGGATTTAGATCCGCTGCTGAAATAATCTTTTCGAAGAATTAAGAAAACACGAATGATCGACAGACAGACAGACAGACACGAGAAAACGGAACGAGATCAAATCGATAGACTCACTCGCGATGCTCTTCGTTCCTCTCTGCGCGATTACGATGAGTAAAATAATGTTATTTTTAGTATTCTGTTCTTTCGTTCGCGCGCGCGTGTCTTTTGGAGCGATTTCATTCCTTTTTTTTTTACCTTTCGCGAGAGCCCCCTATTGCCTATGGGTTAAACGTTAAAATGACTAATCGGCCAGCAGTGGCAGATTCTAACCAAGAACTCCCATTTTGTCGCAAATATTTTTCGACTGAAATGCTCGTCAGAAATTCTAACAGTATGCATATTCAACGAAGCGTGTACGATATTAGCTTTTTTAGTAGTGTGATCAAAAACGCACGGTACAAGCGCAGTTCTAATATATATAAATACCATAAGTACATTGTAAAGAAGATTATTTCCAAGCCTTGATTATACCGTCGCGACTGGCCGAGAGGAGCATTCTACCGCCTCTGAAAGCGTCGTCCGTCACGGATCCGCCGTTGCCTCCAGAGGACGACGAGGAGGAAGAAGATGAAGAATAGGATGGAACGGTGGCTAACGCGGTGATTGCGTCGTGATGGCCTTCGTTCCTCGAAGCCATTGAGTTCTCGCGAGCGTTTGAGGGATCGTTCACTGCAGCTGCTGAACCAAGACGTCTATTTTTTGAAGAGGATGATTGATACGGCGACGTTTCTTGTTGAATGCGAATAAACGTAGGTCGTTGCTTCGCTTCGCCAACGCGGACGAGGCGCGAGGTCGATTCGAGGCGAGTTTCGACGTAGCGCGGACGATTCGTACTCGCACGCGGCGGTCCAGATATAATGCGCGATTTTGAACTATCGCCAGGGAACCACATGCGTATGGTGCAATCTGAACCTCCAGAAATTAACGCCCCGGAAGGTAGCGAAAGCAAGGATCTAAAACTAGTGTCGTCAATTGCATCGTTTTCATCGTCATCATCTTCTTCATGATTAAGATTGTCATCGTCGTATACTTCTTCTTCTACTTCTTTCTCGTCGTCATCGTCGTTGCCTTCAATCGAATTCTGCCCGTCTTTTGCAACAATTCTCCTATATTTACCGCCGCTAAAATTATTACTCTTTTTTTGGCGCAGAAATGGATCGTTTAAGCGCCAATCAGAATCTTGCTTGCGTAAACTCGTCCCAGTCGCCAAAACATTCGGTCTAGCTTTACTCGCAGCTTCTAATTCAACACCACTTAAATTAGTATCGAGTGTTCGAAGAACTTCTCTGCATTCGCCAGTCGATGCGTCCCACAACGCAATCTCGTTCTTTTTATGCGAGCACCAAACTAAAGGTTTCATCATTTTCATAGCCTCTGACGACGGAGGTAAAAACGCGCGAACGCTCATGCACGAGATTGAATCCAAGAAAGCACTCGTTCTTCCTTTTTTATTTGTAGTAGCTTTTCTTGATGATGAAGAAGTACGCATTTTGTTCACATTCGCCTGCGTTGGTGCTTTCCATCGAGCGACAGAGGTCATGAACCTTGAGTCAATGAGCTCGATTTCACCAGTCGACGTCGATAAAACAAACCAAGGCGAACTCGAAAACCCGTCTTCGTTGTAATTTCCGCCGTTGCTTGCGAATGGAATAGAGCTGAAATCAGATGTCAGAACTTCATTGTTTGGATTCGCGAGCGAAGTAATAACGCCTCTCTTTGGATGCCAAGGTAGAGCGACAACCGTCGCGCTCCTTCCGTCTTTATTAGATTGTCTCAAATCCCAAATTTTACAGCCACCGCGCTGCGTAGCAAATGCGACAACGTTTGGAGATAAAGCCAAAGTGGAGACGACTGATCCTTCAGAAGGGTCGTAAGTATGTATTTCAGCCGCGCCGGTATATTTTTCAGCCGCGCCCGAAAATACTCTTCTCCTCCCATCCGCAGCGTCTTCGCCTGCATTTTTTGACGACCTCATCGCTTTAACATAATCGACGCGCCAAACGTGTACTGAGCCTCTATCGGAACCAGAGCACACTCGATTTTCTGATAGAACGCATGCAGTTTTAATTTTACCACCTTGAGAAGCATAAGTCAATCGAGAACGAAACGAAACATCTCGCTCTAGTCGTCTCGAATCCCATATTTTACAAGATCCATCGTCAGAACAGGATACGAAAAATGGTACGTTGGCATTTGTTGGCGCAGTTGCCAAGTGATTTACTGCGCTTTTGTGTTCTTTCAAGTGCGCTAAAAGGACACCGCGCGGAACCCAAGACGCAGAAGAGGAAATATTTCTACCCGTCGCGCTAGGTTTGGCTAAACTATCACCGCCGCCGCTTCTACTTTGTTCTTGCAAAGATTCCGAAATAGGAATAGGCTTTACAGGAGTGACAAGTGGTTTATGAAACGATGAGAGTAAAACAGAAGCAGAAGATAGTTTCAAGCCTCCCTTTGATAATTTTATTTTCTCCGCGTCTTGTGATGCAATCGTGCGCGCGTTTCTCCTTCGCCTCGCCTCCAAGGTTGATAAAATGTAAGGCACCAGTGGCTGTACAGAATCGTCTATCGATAAAGATTCCAAAATAACCGCATTTGCAAAGTTACTTAAATCGGCAGCGGAAACGAAATTACTTTTCACAAGCAATTCAACGGCACTGTCGTACGCCGCGTTAGACGGCGGATCTCTCAAAGCGGAACGTAAACTTTGCGCATCTTGAAACACATCTGGACACGCAATCCATAATAAAATAGTCTCATTCATATTATTATTGCCGCCATCTTTTCTACGACGATTGTTTTGTAGAAATGGCTCTGCTATGGGCGCGAGCAGTGCGAAAGCGTCGACGGAACCAAGTTTTTTTGCACTGGAGGCAAAAAAATGAATTGCAGAATCTCGAATTGATTGTATTGGATGACACATCAACGGCGCCGCTTTTGAGCACGCTCCGACAATAATTGATGTTCGCAAATCGAGCGAAATTGACGGATTCTGATCGTTCCCAGTAAGTTTTGTTTGTACCAGATTCAGAAGACATTTCAAAGCTGCGTTTACTACGTCGTCGGTGATATCTGTCAAACATCTCTCTGCGCATGGAACGACGAATGATTCCGTTACGGATGCGCCGCATTCAATGGCAACGCTCGTTATATTTGATAAGAATGCATATCTAGTGCGCCATTCCGATGCGTTCATACATGTAACCAAAAGAGGTAGCAAAAAACTTGTCGTTTCTCGTCGGCCAAAAAATTTCGCGATTTCGCCTATATTTTCTAGCAAAGCAATCGAAGCGTTTGGAAACGTGTTTACGTTTGCAAAAATCTCCAAGATGATTTGCCTCGTTTCTTTTCTATGCGCTTGTATAAATGCGTCGAAAGAATTGTTCGCTAAAGCTTTTTTTTTGCCACTATTATTCTTTTTACTACCTTTGTTGAAGCCGTCCATACCGACGTCGTTGTTAGAGAAATCCCCTAATATTGCTTTTTCGTTCTTCTTCTTATCGTTTATGTAAGTAGTCCCATCGCTATCGTCTAGAACGTTCGTGGACGACCCTCCTCCCCCCATTTCATCCTCCTCCTCCGAAAACATCGTTCCCGATTTAGCCGTCGTTAGTTTCGTGAAAGCCTCAGCTAGAGTTGCCTGGTCTTCATCCGTAACAACTTCCTTACATCCTGAAGCCGAACGCTGCACGGAAAATCGAAACGCGTTTTGACAAAAGCTCGATAACGATTCTGCTAAAGAAACTTTTGCATATTCACTTTGATTTTCGTTCGCATCGTTAGACATAGATCCTGCAAGTTTTCGCAAAGCTGGCCAAACATAGTCTTGGAATAGCTTTGCATCTGACTTTTGCAAATCCTGCGCTCGCGAAAGTGTTGCGTCTAACGTCCTAATCGCAGCCGCTTTTACTCTCGAAGTTGATGGGATTTTATTTGTATAGTTTACAATCACAATCGCATCGTTCTCATCGTGCTCTCCTTCTTCGTTCTCTTTAATCGTCTCAACACACCTTGGTACAATGAGGTCAATCCTAGTTTGATCATCGCAATATTTACCTATGTGTTTTTCAAGCAAAGAAAAACCATCGACTCGCGAACTTTGTATTTTACAAGCGCGTATATTCAAACATACGTATTGCGCGAGAATGCGAATACCTGGAGACCCACCTTTTGCTTTCGACGCAGGCAATCGCTCTTCAACCTTGCGTATTTTCTTCACTAGATCTGGAAGTTCTCTTTTCAAATACTCAATCGCGTTATCCGCAGTGGCGTTGATGTTTATAATATCGCTACCCATTCGATGCAAGGCTTCGAAATAGTCGGGAAAGAAACCGGAAGCTACGCAAGAATTGAATATTTCCTCGACCGATGGCCTTTCAAATGGCGTTCGATGAATCATTGCTAAAACTAATTGCAAAATTTCATCCCTCGCTTTCGCGTCTGGTACCGATTTCGAAAGGTTATTCGCAATGAATTCATCCGGTTCGTATTCTTCGTTTTCGTTTCTATACGCGAGCGCTTGCGCTAAATCAAACGTCGCCGTACCGTCCGTGAAAAGCTCTCCAATAACACACCCCAAAGCGAAAACATCCATCTCTCTCGTAGTCTCGTACTCATTATTTACTTCCTCAGAATCCTCTGAATTGTCGTTATTATTACTATTACTATTATTGTTATTATTATTACTATTATTATTTCGTTGTTGCGTTGTCGCTAATTTCGCGCCTACTACTGCGTTATTGCTATTATTACTATTACCACTATCGACGAAGCGTTCTGGTGCTAAATAACACCTTCTTCTTCCACCGGCATCGAAGTAAAACGTGAAATCGGCTGGGTTATCAGCAGGAACAGTCCTTGGCTTAAAACTCGCGAAATCTGATAAGAATATCCAATTCGCGGACGTCATCAGAACGTTCTCGCATTTCACGTCCCCGTGCGTGACGTTCCTCTCGTGCGTAAACCTTAAAGCTAATAATAGTTGATAACAGATCCACTTCTTCTCAATAAAACTCAGAAACGGTCTTTGCATTAGCCTATCGTATAAAGTCGAGTGACAGTACTGTCTCATTAAATAAACCGCTCGCTCGGTCTCGATAGCTCTCTGGAACGGCCATACGTGTACGATCGAGTCCTTTTCTGGATTCTCTAACAACGTCTTCCTGATTCGTTTGATTTTCCTTTCGTGCACGTCTAAATCCGGTACTTGTCCCCTCTTCACATATATCTTAACCACAATATCTCCACCATAACTATCAACATCATTCCTATCATCCATACTTTTATTGTTTGTGATAACAGAACACCTATGCGTCTTGAGAAACCTCCCACCTCCTAAGGCGTCTTTATACGTACTCCCACTTATGTCTTGCTGTACTAATTCACTGACCTTTACATCGTCACATCGTCACATCATTGAAATTGATAGAGTGTTAGTGTGTTAGTGTTATTGTTAGTGTGTGTGAGAGAGAAGTAGTTAGAGTTTCGAAAACACGCGATGAACAAAATAAGTAAATAAAGCGATAAAGAAGACGAGGAGGACAGGGAGAGACTTGAGATATATATATACACATACGTAAACATAAACATCTTTATTGTGATCGTTTCAATCGTACCTGTACTCTCGGTGCAGACGATAACTGATTACCCATCTCTCGATTCGATTATTATTCGTTATATATTCGTTATTATTCGTTATCAGCACGTGCTCCTTCTGTTCTTTCATTAGTACAAATTTCGTTGCTGCCGCTGTGCTAATAAATTTGAAATATCCAAAACTCAGCAGGCTTGGGGAAAACTCGTAATAAATAAATAAATAAATATCGGCTCAAGACATGACGTGAAACAGAAACAGAAACAGATAAACATAAAGAGAGAGATAAAGAGAACGTCCAAGCGTGAAATGGACGAGGTCGAGATCGCGAAAGGCGTCTTCATGCCGACCAAGATCGCGTTCGGCACTTATAAACTGAGGGACGAAATGTTAACGAAACAGGCCGTGCTTAAGGCACTTTTAGTGGGATACGCGAACATCGATTTAGCGTCGATATATAGGAACGAACAGATCATCGGTGACGCTTTGCATGAATATGTTAACAGTGACAGTGATTGCGATCGAACGCGTCGTTTGCCATTCATTGCGAGTAAGATTTCGCCACAAGAAATGCACTCAGAGAAGTTAGTGGAACAAGCTTTTGAGCGAATTCTGAACAGGTTACGAGTCGATCGCATTGATTTGATAATGTTACATTGGCCAGGCATATCGAAAGTACCGCCTTGTAGTGCGTTGCATAAAGAGAAGAGGAGAATAGCGTGGAAAATGCTTGAGAAGATCATGAAACGAGGAAGCGCGAGGGCGATCGGCGTATCGAACTATCAAATAGAACATTTGAGGGAGATGTTCGATTGGTGCGAGATAAGGCCGGCCGTGAATCAAATTGAAGTACATCCGTTATGGCCTCAAGAAGAGCTAATCGAGTTTTGTGAAAAAGAAGGTATTAAAGTAGTCGCTTATTCGCCATTCGGTGGAGAGGGCGCGCCTTTGCTCGATCGGAACGGGTTCTTACGCGAGAACAACGTCTTCGAAGATTCAGAGAAAGATCTAGAGTTAGAGTTAGATTCAGAGTTGGAGAAACGTGGTATAAAACAATCGCAGGTTCTACTCGCTTGGAGTCTACGCAGAGTCTCATGCGTCGTCGTCAAAGCTTCGTCCGCTGCGCGCATTGAAGAAAACTATTTAGCTCTCGAACGCTTGCGCGACGTGAAGAACGACGCGGACGCTTGCGTTTTGTTCAATAAAGCGATCGATCGTTGGGAAAACTTAAAATTCCGTAAGAAGTTTGCTTGGGATTCCAATTGTATTCAATAGTAGTTTATTCATTACTTAAGTCATTAGCATTAGTAGTACTCTTACTCTCTCTCTCTCTCTCGTCATAGTTCATACTGATGATGATATGTTGACTGCTTTTTATTGATACCAATTAGTACTTCTTTTTTGTTTCTTATTATTTTTAGTAAACACCTCACAAAACAAAACACAAAAGATAATAAATAAAAAGAGGGATGTCCGAGTTCGAGGAAGAGTTCGACATCAAAAAGAAGAAGAAGAAATCGAAGAAAGTCGATTTCGACGCGTTCGATACAGAGCAGTGCGCAGATGCTAAAGACGATGTCGCCGCAGATGCAGTCGCCGAGAAAGTTGAAGATCTAGATCGTACGTCTTCGTTCTCGCTCTGTTTTATTTATTTATTTAGTTAAGAACGAAAAGAGGATTTGGAAACCCTCGTTTCTTCTTCTTCTTCTTCTTCTTCGCGAGCTCGTTCAATGCACTGTTTATTTAACACAGATTTTGTTCTGAATAAATCGATACTATGATGATGATGATGAGAGAAGACGTGGATTAGCAAACTGTGTTACTTTTGTTAATACTACGCGCGCGCGTTCTCGATATTGACTTTCCAAATCTTATATTTCAATTTTTACTAAAAATCACTGTTTGTTCATTTTCGTGTCTTTGATTTCATTTCGATGTTCGTTCATAAAAACATACGCACACACGCACAAAACAGTGGAAGAGTTTGGGAAGAAGAAGAAATCGAAGAAGAAGAAAAAATTAGAACTTTCGGACGACGAGGAAGATAATAATAACAACGAAACCACGAACGAGAATAATCAAAACGGAGTAAAGGACAAGAACAGAGCAAACAACAGCAAGTAGTTAATTCCGGGTCAGGGTTACCGTGGGACGGAACAGATCGAGATTATCATTACGACGAGTTACTCGGAAGAGTGTTTGGGATTTTGAAAGAAAAGAACCCGGCGTTATCGGAGAAGACGAAGACTATTATTAAGCCACCACAGATCGCGAGGGAAGGGACGAAGAAGACCGTTTTTGCGAATTTAATGGAGATTTGTCAAGCGATGCATAGACCGCATGAACACGTGACGCAGTATATGATGTCCGAGCTCGGTACGACTGGGACTTTGGACGGACAGCAAAGGTTGATCATTAAGGGGAGATTTTTACCGAAAGTATTCGAAGGCGTTTTAAGACATTACTTTATCGATTACGTCATTTGTAACATGTGCAAGTCTTCCGATACACAATTAGTGAAAGAGGCGACGACGAGATTGAGTTATTGTCGTTGCCAAAGCTGCGGAGCGAGTCGTTCGGTATCGAACATTCAAAAAGGTTATACCGCAGTCGGACGCGGCGAAAGAAGAAAAGCGAGGCAGGCTGAGAACTAAGCGTAAAGAAGAAAACGAAAAAGAAGAAGAAGAAAAAGAAGAAAAACATCTAAATAGAACGAAAATGAATACACGTCACCAAAATTATTTAAGGAAATGCTCGTTTTTGTTACATCGTACGTTAATATTTATATTTATTGTATTCTATGATGAATCTCACGCGTTATAATGTGTGATTTTATAACGTCGTAAACTCATTTGCGATTTCAGCATCGGACATCTCTTGTTTGATCGAACACGAATTGTAGATTGGATCGGGGCTCATTTTGCATATCCATTTTTCGTCTTCTTTCAAAGCGTTGATTGATTTTTCTGACACTCTGCGCCATTTCTTACAAGTTTTTTCGTCGCACTGAATCCAGGTTTGCTTTATTTCAACAGTCGTTTTGGCCTTTTTATTTTTTTTGCCTCCTTTGTTCCCGGCGACAATGCCCGCGGTGGCGGAATCTATCGGCACTTTCTCATGATTTGACCCCCATCGAACGGTTTGCATTGACAATTGCACGGCTTCTTTCGATTTATCGTGGTCGTATTGCAGTTCATGTTCGCCCGTTTCGGGGCGAAAGCGTTCAATGACCGCGCTAAAAAATTGCTCTTGAGCCGGCCAAAAAATTTCAACCTTACGTCCGATTGAATCTTCACCAGTTTGCGCACCGATCGTTCTCAACCATTTACCCATCGTTTCTAGAGTGACGACTGAATATTTACCAACTAAACGAAGCGATTGACGCCATTTCTTTGCAGAACCTTTTCCTCCTAAGCGTTCGAACTCTGTCGCTGGACACGTATATTCAGCTATTCTGCATTTTTCGCCATCAAAGCGCAGCGCACTGTATCTAACGAGTTCCTCGCCTCTACGTCCTTGCGGTAATAAAACGCCTCTCATGCCACCAACGGCAATAGGTATTGGCGATGATGCAACCACGACACCGCCTTCTTCGGGAGGCGGATCTGGAATACTTTCGCACGGTTCCCAAGCAGTCGGTAAGTAGCGAACTGTTAAAAGAGGCAAAAAAAATCGTTGCGTTAAGTTTTCTTCGGCGTCTACAAATTTTTCTTCATCGTCTTCTTCAATCGGGAAATGAACCGGATTCTTCCGGAGCATTGGATGAGCGAACATCACTTCGTGTTCGCCAGTGGACGAATCGAACAATTTCACGGTCGCCAAACGCCATAAACCACGAGCTGGGACGAGTATTTCAATATTTCTCCCAACGGCATCGTTGCCGATGCTCAATCCTTTATAACGCAACGCCTCTTTCAATATTAATCCCGATCCAGCGCGTGTCGCAGTTTCGAGCCAATTGGGATCATTCCCGGCTACAAACTCCTCAACTGAGATAATCTCGTGCGTTGGAATTGGCGGTGGCGGTGTCGGCTCTACGGGCGCCTTTGGAGACCTTGGTTTTTTAAAGACCGTTCGTTTCGACCTTTTCACAATTTTACCGTCCTTTTCGTCGTCGTCTTTGTCTTCATCCTCGTTTCTCTTATTTGACGGCGGTTGCTTTTTTGTTGTTATACCATCGCTTTTGTCTTGTTCCTTTTTAATTTTAGCTTCAACTTTTTCTTGTTTCTCAACGTCGATTTCTGCTTGTTGTTCGACGAAGAGTTTCATTTGAGTCTTGTACGATTCTTGCGATAAAGCAAACTCTTCTTTAGCTTTTGCAAACGCTCGTTGCTGCTCGAGTATTACGAGATCTCGTTTATCTTGGAGACTTTTATAGGTTGCGCTGTTTATGTGTGCGTATACGCTTCTCCCGCCATCGCATAACGAGGCGAATTGACCTTTGTAGTCAATTGGAATGGAGATGCCTCGAACGACACATTGCGCGTCCAGTTCCGCTTCGAGTTCAGCGGCCGCTTGCTTTGCTTCGACAACAAAATCTCGCTTCTTACGGGCTACTCGTTGCTTCGCTTTCTTTCCTCCTTCGTCATCTTCATCTTCTTCTTCGGCACCGTCTGTTTTCATATCAGAAATGTCATCGTCTCCTCCTTCACCTTCTTTGCGCTTGACTCCAGTCTTTAAACCAGGTTTGCGTCGTTCTTGATCATTATTTTCGGCTTCTTCAATAACTTCAACTTTTGCAATCAATAGTTTCGAATCTTCGATTGGCAGATGCTTTACATGATCAAATGCCTCTTTTCCAGCGAGAACTTCGTCTTTATGTGGCGGAATTTGCTCAAATAATCTCGTTCTTACCGTCAAAGGTCCAGATCTTGGCAATTTCCCATCATAAAAGGGAGCGTTCCAGGAGTAAAACTCATTCGCGTTGATGCCCAACGCGGCGGCAACGGAATCAATCGTATCCTCAGCTGCAGAATAATACACGCGGTATCCAGATTCCAAAGCTTCTTCACCACTTATTATCCCTCGTTGTCGAGCGTCTATGCCGTCAGCAGCCCACGTACCACCGACACCCCGCGGTATTTTCGCATGAATATCTTTGTTCGAGCTAGCTCTCGCGCGCTTTCTGCGACGTCCGTTTGGAATACTTTCCAGCGGCAGCTTTGCCGGCACACCGCATGGGAAACGGAACTTGTTCAAACACATAAACAACCATTGACGGTCACCGTTTTCGTAACGAATTTCGTGTTCGCCAGATTCAAGTTTATATGCAACGAATTCGCAAAATTTGTACTCCTCTTCATCATTCGACCAAATTTCAACCGGTTTTCCGACTACGTTTCCGCGCCAAGTACCGCCATCGTCTCGTAACCATTTCCCAATAGGAACGCCGCGCTTTGTCTCATCCGCTTCAAGTTCTTCGTGCGTGTAGCCTGAGTGAATGCGTATAGATTGACGCCACTTTCGTGTCGATTCGCGCCCGCCTAAGCGTTCGAACTCAGCCGCCGGGACGATTTCTTCATTTGAAGTTGGTTTTCCTTTACAATCCTCCTTATAAAACATGACGTTCTCTTCCCCTCTCTTATCTCCCGGCCTCATAAAACCGTCCATGGCTCCACATTGTACTTTAACTTCGATTTTTTCCAACACGAGACTTTTCTTCGTCGTTTTATTCGCATCTTCATCTTCGACTTCGTCCACGGCTTTGGTTGACGATGCTTCTTGGCCCTTTGGCGCCTCTGGAATTTTCGCCTCATTACGTAAGCGAACTGAACTCAAATCAAGAATCTCTGGCCATTTGCTGTGCAGCTGCATCTCAATAAAGCCGTCTCGTTCTAAAGTGCAAATTGCCAGTATATATCCGAGAACGTCTCCAAATTCTTCATGCCTCCACATCGCGCGCGCGTGCGCCAAAGTCACAGAATCGTGCACACGACCAAATCTTGCCATTAAAACTTTCAACTTGGTCGACGTAACGAATCCATCATCATCCTTGGAAGAAGAGTTGCAATTGTTGTTATTGTTGTTGTTTTTGTGATCTGCAAGCGTTCTTAGGATTAAATTTCGAATACTTGTCAACTTTTCTTCGTCAATCTGGCCTTCGTGTGGATAGATAACGGGCTGCGGAGCACCTCTTCGAGCAATTCCTTCGATCCCAGCGGCTAATCCCGAGCGTAAAAGCTCGTACCCTGACTCTGGTGAACCAGTCTCACGTTTTTCTAAACGGCGATTGCGGTCATTCCCTTTATCTTGCTCCATCTTGACGAGATCGAAGTCTCCGCCTTCGCGTATTTTGGCCATTTCAACATTTCTCTCTAAGTGAGGACGGACGCGTCGAAACATTTCTGCCATGATCCTATCACGCTCACTTGGATCGAGATTCTTTTGACGTAAAAGCTTAAGCGGATGCCCGAAAACGACTGGATCTTTTGGATTGATACCTTCCCCTCCTCCCTTTAGGTATTGTTCGAGAACTGCGTTTGCTTGATCATCGCCGACAAAGTTGCTCGTCTTCTTAACCAAACTTGCAGCAGCGGTAGCAGCCTCGGCGGCTTTTCGCTGATCGAGCTTGCGCTGCGTGCGTTCACCTTCGGACAAACCGTCTGACACTTTCGGTGGAGGAGATTGCATCCAAAGTCTCGTAAGTTCTAAAAGCTGAGATTTTGCTGAAATCCCGGGGTGTTCGTCCTTGTTCCATAAAACTATGTCGCGTGCATCTAAACTTCTGTCTCTCGCAATTTCATCAACACTTTCGTTTTTCTTCGCGTAGTATGCAACAGCGCCTCGAATCAAACAGTCTTCTCCGGCTTCAGGTTCTTCTTCTTGATCATCATCCTCGATTTGTAAAGCTCCCCCCGCCGTTTCATTCCCATCCACTTTTTTCTTCTTGCCCTTCTTTTGATTCTTTTTGGGACCCTCGGTTCTTAACAAAAAGTGCACGAGATCCGTGAACGTGGCATACGCTAAAGCTTTCGATGTACCATTACCACTCGGTAACTCGAGTTCCGTGTCACGCTCTTGGATCCAAACATCGGTAATGGCAACTTTTTTACTCATCGTCCATCCAGGTGCGTTTCCATTTTCGTCGGCTTTGTCGAGACCTTTCATTTCTTCGTGTTCTTTTGCAAATTTTTGACAGTCTGCATCGCAACGAATGAAGCAAGCTTGCGCGGGGTGAATTTGACCTAATGCTTCGAATCTTTTGCATTTACCAATAATCTCGGAATCTTGTGGTAAATGATCTTCGCAATATGCTCGAGTGCAACACTCGCATCGAAATAACAAACCACCGACGGCTGCTGATTTTCTGCCGCATTCGAAGCACGCGTGGTGCGGGCACGACCATCTTGCCGTGCGCCCGATTTCTTCCATGGAATAACCAATACATTCGGGATGTACAGAAACTGGACACAAGTCGCAGCAGACGATGTTTCCACCATCCCAGCATCCTTGGCAGGTGTAAGAGTGACCATAATCTCTCCCGGCTACTTGCCCGCGCGAACGCTTCGTGACCTGCAATTGCTGCTGCGTCAACTTTGATTCTCTAACGTTCACGGACGGTTCACCCGTCTCCAAGTCGTAATTGTTAGACTTCAACACCGTGAAACCATCGATTTCCATAGTCGTTGAAGTTCGATTACGCTTAGATGAAAGGATTTGGCTTTGAAATTCTTTCGCAATTTCTTTGAGCGACGTATTCCTTTTCACTTGCAGCAACGAAGGATCGCCGACGGTTTCGGCAATCTTCGAGGGCATCATAAACGTTGAAATCGGTGTTTCCTCGGCTTTACCTTCAACAAAATCAGTCGCCGAAAACTGCGTGTCTTGTTTTAGCGCGCCTTGCATTTCGGCTCGTCTCCTATCACCGTCTTCGCTTCGATCCATGAGCGCACTTAACTCTTCATCACTTGGTGGGTCGCCAGAGTCTTTTGAGAAAACGGCGTCGACACCAAAGCGCAACAAACCATATAAATCGTTTCTATCCAAAGCTTCCATGGATTCAGCAGCAGCGGTTGATCCTCTGGAAACCATTTGTTCCAAGAATAATTTTTTCTCCGCGCGTTGCGTCATGCGCTCCTCAACAGTTCCAGCCGTGACCAATCTGTAGATGTGAACCGGTTTTTTCTGCCCAATTCTGTGAACCCTCGCCATTGCTTGCATATCAACTTGCGGGTTCCAATCGCTATCGAACATGACGCAAGTATCTGCCGTTTGTAAGTTTACGCCCAGACCCCCAGCTCGCGTACTCAACAGAAACGCAAAGAGCGGCGAATTCGGACGATTAAACGACGCAATATCAATGGAACGCTGCACACGATTTGTTGAACCATCGAGGCGCGCGTATTTATGACCGCGTAAGGCTAAAAAATCCGATAAAATGTCTAACATAGTTGTAAATTGCGAGAAAATAACCACGCGATGGCCGTTTTCCTTTAATTTCGTCAAAATTCGATCCAAGACGGATAATTTCCCAGAAGCTTCAACCATTTCTTCTAAAGTTACACCATCATCTTGAATATCAGGTGAAAACAAATATGGATGATTGCAACACTTTCTTAATTGCATTAACAACGCGTTCAGTTTACGCCAATCACCAGAGCTAGAGTTACTTTCGTCAACTCCAGCGAGTTTCTTTTCCTTTGCCGAAGCCGCAGATTCGAGTTGTTGCAGAGCGCTCGACTCTCGCATGAGTAAGCGTCGATACCAAAATGTTTGCGCCGCCGATAAAGGACACATGATTTTAGTCTCCGTTTTTGGCGGTAACGATACCTCAACTTCGCCTTTTACTCTTCGTAAGACGAACGGGCGCATCAAATAATGCGCCTTTTCCAAGAGTTTTTCGTCAACTTTATGCTCTCTCGTGTTCAAATTGAACGCTTTATCGAACGGCTCTGATGAAGTGAACACGTCCGGGTGAAGAAACGATAAAAGAGCGTATAGCTCGTGCAAGTTATTTTGCACCGGCGTCCCAGTCAAAAGTAAAGTGTGTTGACGATGAATGCGCTTTAACATTTGATGCGCGGTCGTATCTTCGTTCTTCACCTTATGTCCTTCGTCTAAAATGAGACATCTCCAGTACACTTTTTGAGTTAAGCAGAGTGCAAACGAGGGATTACACGCCATTTCATACGTCGTCAGCGCAACATCGTATAATTCGGTGTTTATGACGATTTCTTTGCGAAGACGTTGACGTTCATTTTCATCCGAAGAGTGCAAGCGAACGACTCTTAGTTTTGGGCACCATTTCGCGAGTTCGTCCATCCATGAGCTCAGCACAGAAAGCGGACAGACGATGAGATGCGGTCCTTTCACACCTCTCATCTCTTTTATGCACGCGAGAAAAGAAATCGATTGTAACGTTTTACCTAAACCCATCTCATCTGCCAATATGCACGAACATCCTTGATCGAACATTCTAACGTTCCATCGTAAACCTTCGAGTTGATATTCTCTCAAAACGGCCGTGATCGAAGCCGGTTGGTTTTCCACTGGCATTAATATTTTATCGCTCTCAACAAACTTTTCAGCTCTATCTTCCAAAGCCCTCACCGCTTTCGGTTCCATGAATGGTTCCAAATGCTTCATTTGTTGATACAAGAATTTCGCCCGTTTCGAAATCGCCAATTCGATATCTTTTTGAATATCCTTCTTATTCACCGCCGTCGCTTCTTCGTCGACTGTTAGCACTTTCTGCTTTTTTTGTTCAGGTGTTTTCTTCGTATAAGGCTTTCTTGGTTTCTTAACCTCAAATACATACGAAGTTCGTTGATTCGATGATTTATTCAATTGATTTTGTTCTGCGTCATCGTTGTCGCCGTCGCCTTCGTTCTTCTCGTTGTCTTTCTTTAACAACTCCTTTTCGAAAACGCTCGGTTCTCCTTCTAATAGAGAATAATTATTCGACCTTAAAACTGGTTGACCGTCGATCATGATCACTCTCGATTTCGTCTGTCTCTTCGACCTTCGATTGTTCTTGTTATAGTAATCATCGTCGTTACCGTCTTCGCCGCCTAAAGCGGCTCTCAAAACGTCCTCCGGTATTTCAGCCGCGATTGATAAATCGATTTGGTCTCGTTGTTTATCATTCGCGAATAGTTTTGAAATAGTGTTAGCAGTAGTTGCATTAACACCAGAATGTGTTATTTCTTCTCCTTTTTCTTCTTGTCGTTGTCGTTGTTGCTGGTCATTCATGGTCTCTAAAGCGTTTGTCGTCGTCGCTATTACTGAAATTTCTTCCCGTCTTCGTTCAAGTGCAACTCGAGCTTCTTTAGCAGCAGTAGTAGCGTTTGCTTGAATACCATCAGCATCAGCATCATGAGTAGCAGTAGCAGCAGTAACGATTACGTCAGTATCAGCAGAGGAAGACGTCATCATCGTTTTATTATTATTATTATCATCGTCGTCGTCGTCGTCGTCTTTGTTCGACATCGAGGCCAATAAACGCTCCTCTATACTTTCGAAATTCGGTTTCTCTTTATTACTAGTAAAACAAATCCTGACTTACTCTTCTCTATTAACTCCCTCGATAGTAAAGTTTAGGCTTAGAGTAACTGTTTACTACGAAGAAGAGGAAGAAGAAGAAGAAAGAAAGAGCGAGCGAGCGCGTTATTGTAAATATAAATTGGAACAAAGCAAACACAGCGATGCAATATATTTATTGCCTTTGTTCGTTTTCTCCCCTGGATCTCGAGCGCGTCGAAACAGTGGCCGCAATTTTAATTTAAAGAGAGAGACCTTCAAATTTTAAGAGAGACCTTCTATTGTAAAGAGCATACATATCACAGTGCACTAGAGAACAAAAAAATTAGAAAAAACCAGTCAACTTTGATTGGTCCGCCTCGCGCTCGCTCTTCTCTTGAAATGATTGATCGGTAAGTACTAATTATAACAGCACAAATGAGTTACTACTATCTATTACGCTAAAGTTTAACTTGTTTTATGCGATTATATTATTTTGTTCCCAAGCCTATCGAAATCAGGTCTCTCGTAAATCTTGACCGGGAGAAACTTCTCGCATGGCATATAAAAATTGTTCGCCCTTAAGAACTCCGTAACGTCCTCGCAAGAGCTTAAATCGATCAAGAACGGAATCATTTCAAACAAAGCGTCATCTCTAGGGTCATCAATGAACGAAGACACTGGTAGAGCGTTTTGTGGATGGAACATGTATGAATACGGAGAGTTATCGATTATGATCGTCTT
>Ga0209830_10001642_pt1 | contig 19309 bp, 37 predicted proteins | sample ArcticOcean_MG_C_12_FD_187439 | JGI IMG/M metagenome (GOLD analysis project Ga0209830, IMG submission 187439) | Marine microbial communities from western Arctic Ocean - ArcticOcean_MG_CB8_130 (SPAdes) (version 2) | ecosystem: Environmental > Aquatic > Marine > Oceanic | place: Arctic Ocean...
AACAGTATACTTATTATATGTAGAGATAGGAAAGACACTGCAAGATATGGCTATAGATGATGACGACCATATCGGTGAAGAAGCATATAAACCCTTTAGACACTATGCAAGTGACTTTGTTATCAGATATTGGGAAACAAGTGTAGAAAGCATAAACAAATTTCGTAAAATATACAAAGCACATTATGATGCTAACGAGACTTTTTATGAATACAATTACAGTCATCCATACAATAGACCAGGGAACATACCGTTAGCAAAGTTGCAAACACATCTGTCTCCTTTACAAGTAGTAACCGAAATACAAAAAAGACAATTTGTAAGTTCGGTCAAATTAACATAACCGAAAGTGTTGCATATGATGTACAAAACGTGTATACTGCATACTTTAAGAAACATAAATTAACAGAGGAAATTTTATGCTAGTACCAATGGTTTTAGAACAAACAAGTCGTGGTGAACGTAGTTACGACATTTACAGCAGATTACTACGTGATCGTGTTATCTTGCTTGAAGGTGAAGTACATGATACTATGGCTAATCTAATCGTAGCACAACTGCTTTACTTAGAAAGTGAAAACAGTGAAGCCGATATTTCTCTGTACATCAACTCCCCGGGCGGCAGTGTAACAGCAGGCATGGCTATCTATGATACGATGCAATTTATTAAGCCAGACATCAATACGATTGTTATGGGGCAGGCCGCATCAATGGGCAGTCTGTTAGCACAAGCCGGTACTGCTGGCAAACGTAAAATGCTTCCACGTGCTAGACATATGATTCATCAGCCTTCTGGTGGAGCAAGAGGTCAAGCAACTGATATGGAAATTCAAGTCAGAGAAATACTAGAAATGAAAAAGTACTTGACTGAGATTTATGAGGAGCATAACTCTAAAGGTAAATCATTCGATGAACTTAAAGCAGATATGGAGCGTGACAATTTTATGAATGCCCAAGATGCACTTGACTACGGTCTTGTTGATGAGATCGTAAAGAATAGAGACGATTCATAAGAAAGGGATCGATGTTCTGATCCCTAGTGCGAAGTTACTTATTATAAGTATTGTGTCAATATGTCAAAGTATTGACACAACTATTTATTCGACCTTGCATAAAAAGAGGGACCGAAGTCCCCCTAGTTCCCCTCTTACCCCTTACTGTTTATCGTTGACAAACTCGTAAAGTTCTCTAGCCGCTTTAATCACATCAGTTGTATCAATCGTTTCGGAAGGAAGATCCTTGGGTGCATCTTCATGGTAGCCGTTATACTCTCGTATAGCATCTGTTTTGCGTTGTAGATTGCACTCTAAGATACCTTGTGCTTGGGATAGTAAGTCTGCTCTGATTTCAAAGCCTGATTTATTAGTCATGTTTTTCTCCTGTATATGTGTGTTATGTAACAAAATGTCACAATATTACTTATGCTCTGGAATATTGATCAAAACTTTTTCTAAGTCATTGATTTTATTAGGCGAAATAATTAAAAATAATGGGCAAAAGGCTTGACTTTGGGTAACTGTGGTAGTATAATATACTTATATTAACGCAAAACGAGAAAACAATATGTCTTATAACATCTTTCAAATCAAAGTCACTGAAGAAATCTATGAGTTTGTCAACGGTCCAGAGGGCGGTCACACTGAGACTGCTAAGAAGTACCCACTGTATGAGGCTCGTTTAGAGACTTCACACAGAGGTTCTGAAGGCTTTGCTTCAAACATGTTTGATCATTACACTAAAGTGTGTGAAGTTGCTGGGTTTGAAGAACGAGACTTAGAGACTGTTTTCAAAATCTTAAATGGTTTCTACTTTGATGAGGACACTGGTACAGACTCGATATTTGAGGAGTTCGTAAGTGGCTTTAAGATGAAGACTTACTTGAACAAGAGAACCAAAGAAGTGACTGAACTTAGAGATATGCATTCACTATCAGTTGGTGACATTATCGAAGATACACTGACAGGCAAGTTTCACATGGTAGACGGATGTGGATTCTCAGAAATTAACTTAGAAAAAGAGGTAGCATAGTATGATGATATTTATAGGTGACTTTGTAAACTTGGGTTCAAGTGACAACTGGTTAGAAGTAACAGCCATTCTTGGACCAATGCACATTCGGTTGAGCAATGGTCAGACTGTCGAAGCAAGTGAGAAACACATCACTGATTATCGCAGTGCTGGCGAAATGGCGAGTGCGGCATAATGTTTAGTATTACAGACAACAAGGGATTTTGTATCTCATTTAACAACGGGTACACAGTATCTGTTCAATTCGGCGGCGGCAACTATTGCTCTAACCGAGACATACCCATAAAAGATTGGGGTAAGACTGTACCAGACAGTGATACGGCTGAGACTGCTTTAATGACTAAAGACGGTTTTGTAGAGTATCAAGGTGATGATGTGCAAGGTCACATGACTCCAAAATGCGTATTAGAGTTACTCAACTACGCAGAAGCCCTTCCTAATTATGGCGAGTATATTCCGCATGATATTCCCCAATCTCATACTAAAGGTGAGATCAATCCTAAAGAGAAAAAGGAAGGTAGTTTCTATGGTTACAATGAAAAGACTGACAACTATTTTGAAGGGATAGACGATTAATGAGACTAGGAATCAATCGTCAAGCCCTCAAAGAATCAATTGGGGACACACTACTTGCGACTCTAATCAATTTTCCGTTGATCTGGGCACTCAACTACTTAACGATGGTACATTTAGAGTTCGGTCCTTTTGGGGTATCAATCACTAATACTTTTATTTTGTTTTGGATTGCAGTAACAAGAAAATATTATGTTAGAATTTATTTCGACAAAAAAAATAAGAAAAAAGCCTTGACAAAGGGTAACAAATCCGTATAATAGAATAATGAAGAACATACACACACAGGAGTAATTATGTCATATACAAGTGTACACAGCAAATTAGTAAAGGTACCGAAATCCAAAAAAGTGACTATAATAGATAGTCAGTTTCCATTAAAATGGGTTAAGAGTGTCTTAGAGTCATCGGCTCTTCCAAGACAAGTTGTTAATCAGTTAGAACGAAAGGCAGGTGAATTTTATACGGCCTCTGTTGCTGATCGACTCACACAAGTTAATGATATTAATAATACAGCCATACATGATGCTGTTGATATGCATATCAAAAAGGGCAAGAAATTTAAGTTGTCTAAGGCACCCAAATTCATTAGTATCAAACTTAAGAATATACTCATTGATGAAGATATTCAACGTGAGTTAAACTGTCTGCATATTTCTAAAATCGTAAAAGACTTTGATGAACGCAGAACTATGCCGGTTACAGGGGTAATCTTTCCAGGTGAAACAATTTTACATTGCACAGACGGACAGCATACTTTAGTCTCATGGGCTAAATTAGCACAAGCAGGTTTGATTGAAGGTGTCGAGGCTGACGAATGGATGGAAATGGAACTACTCTGTTGGTATGTTGAAACAGCCGATAGATCATTTGCACGTGAGCAGTTTGCATTTATCAACGGTATTGGTAAGTTGACCATAGCAGAATATGACAACCACAAGCAACGTGTGTTAAGTTATCGTTTAGATAATAACAACAAGGTAGAGTATGCTCACTCAGATGACATACAAACTATAATGGAAGATAGGAACATCTATCCTATCCTTGAAACTGATAAACAGAATAAAGGCATTCCAGGCACATTAACTCATTTAACGGCAATCAAAACTCTAAGTCCTGGCTGTCAAGCATTTATTTGGGATTGTCACAATGCATATTGGCCACATGACGTAGTAGATGCGGCCTATATAGGCCTATGTAGACATTTGTATGCAAAAGCAGATGTGCCGATTGATAGCCCTGAGTATCAGACATTCCTTGAGAACTTTAATTCAACTATTAAAGAATTCTTTACTGACCCTGGCCAATTGAAGAATACAGTGCAGGAAGCCTGGGCTGGGTACACTAAAGCAGTTCACGGTAGCGACGATGGTAAACTAAAAGGTTGCCCAAATAATGCATCAATAAATGTAGTGCTTAAGATATATCAAAAAATAGGTGGCAAGTTTTCTGTACCCAATACAGTATTAAGTCATACAGAAGCCGGACATGATCTAATTGACTATCTTAGCCCTGGAATTAAAAGAAAGATCAACAAGGTAATCAAAGATGCAAAAGACTCAGCATAGTACTAGATTTCTTTATATCATAGATCACACTGCTGGTGTTCTAGGGTTTGGTGTTGCGACTACTCCGACAAAACGATTACATGATTATTCGGAGCATAGCGGTGGAATTGCACAGCAGTTTTATCAACTTTACTATGGTCCTAAAACTGACATTGATGCATTAGAAACACATATCAAAAATGCATGGGCACCTTTTATCCGAGTAAGAAATGGTAAACATAGACAAGAATGGTTAGACCCTGAGCATAATAAAACACCTCAAGAATTGGAACAACTAGTCGATGATAAGATCATAGGGCATCCAATGAAAGAGGTGAAGAAGTTAATTGATATATACACTCCGTTTAAAACGTCTTACAGTGAGATAAGTAAGAAGAATTTAGACCACGATCCAGACAAATATTTGCAAATAATTGAATAAAAGTGTTGACTTTGGGTACCTAGGGTAGTATAATAGTAGTATACTTAGGAGATAGTCAATGAAAAATCGTTATACAGTAACAAAAAGCGGCAAAGTCAGATCGATTAGCCATTTAGAAATCAGAACTTATCTGCAAATGGGATGGACTATAGCATGATTGAAGTATTACAAGAAACAACTAAGTGGGAAGGTAACGTGAGTAACGGTATCTATCATGTTAACGAAGCAGGTCATTTAGTTCAATACAATGACAAAGTGTTTAATAATCCACTTAAGCAGTTCAGCAAAAGTAGACGTACTTTCAATAAGATTGGCGACTATGAGGACAATTCAAAAGCAACCCCTGCTAATGTCATTATTGTAAAAGGTTCCAAAGGTAATACATATACCATAGAAGATGGTAAATGTAGTTGCCCAGGGTTTGTTTACCGAAATGATTGCAAACATGTTAAGGAACTAGTATAATGTCTAATATGAATTATAATCGAAACGATAGAAAATCCACTCATGTTGACACTCGCAACTATGAGGCTGAAGCAAGGAACCTATTAAAAGAGGTCAGAGGCGATCAAATTTATTCTTTGTACGAACTCGTAACTGAGCAGTTAAAGAAGTCCGCAAGTGATGAAAGACGTAGGGAGTTAGAAGCAGTTAAAAAAGCGATTCAAAAAACTCCGAACGTTGATATGACTCGACTGAAGAAAATAACTACAGGGTATAATAGTTCAATGGCGGCAGATGCAAGAGCGGTTGACGGTAATACTAAGATTCAACGTAAGAAAGGGTAACTCTGTATGACGATGCATTTAATGACAGGGTATTCTTCTTTACGGACTCGTAAGTATAAGCCTGTAATGACTAAAAAGAATATTGCTAAATGGGAAGCAGGTCTGATTGTACACAACAGGCAATGTAAACGTTTAGGAGAACCTAAGTTAAACTTTGAGCAGTATGTTGACTATTGTCATGGTATACAGCCTAAGAGAGACTTGAGGCGTGACAGAAGTCACTATAAGCCCGAACTATCATATGCTCAACAACGCATAGCAGAGTTCAACGAGAAGTATCCTAGTAGCAAACAAATGACTACATCAAACAAAGGTGACGGTGAAAATGCTGAGTGGCAGAAAGAGAAACAAAAAATAAGTGCCACATACACTATTGCACCGGCATACAATAAAGGTGCATATCAAGTAGTGCCCAAGAACGAAATTAAACATATAGGAAAATAATGCCAGAATTAGGACACACATGCTCAATATGTAGTTGTATCTACACTGAGTCAGAGGGAGGAATCGAAGGTAATTTCGGAATTCTACCTGTTGCATTTTGTCCAACATGCTATTCATCTACAGTAGATATGGTAAAACAATTAGAAGAGGGATATTTCCTTGACTCAGAATAACATGACAGAAGCAAAAATACTGTCTGATATGGCCACAGAGAACATAGAAACAAAACTGAGTCCTGAAGTACGGGAAGAATTTGCTGGAAGCACAATGACTAAAGCAGGTAGACTTGCTATGGAACTTAATGCTGAACGCAAACGCCTAAAACAAGAACTGGCAGAATCAGCCGTACTTCAGGAAGAACTTCAATTAGAAGTAGAAGACCTTAAGCCAGCAACGCCTACAGGAACCATTGATAGTTATGTCAAATGGATAGCAACTATCTTAGCAGTTGTAGGAGTATTCTTACAGAGTGCAGAGTTTATGACTGAAGGCAAAATAGCCTATGCACTTTCGGCATGCTGTTGGGTATATGTAGGTCATTGCTGGAATGATAAGGCAATTATGATAGGAAGTGCTATAAGTGGCACAGCAGTTTTAATGAATTTAGTTGAGGTCCTAGTTGGTTCTTAACACAAAGAATTACTTTGTACAACAGATGTTTAAGGGATCTCCCAGATACGATAGGTTTCGTATTTGCCCATTTACATTGCATACAATCCTGTATAGTTGTATAATAGTGATACGTTGAATAACTCAACGGCATATTAATCTAAGAGGATAAAATATATGACAAATGCAACAGTAACTACGAAAGTAGTATCAAAGTCTGCGAAATTCTTAGCCGCTCTACAGAACGGTGAAGCATTAACAGCAAAACAAATAGCCGCACGTTTCGGCATTGGCAACCCAACTGCTACAGTAAGCGACCTACGTTTACGTGGTGGATATGCAATCTATGCTAACCCTACTAAAACAGGTGTTACTAGATATCGTTTGGGTAACCCAGCTAGAGCAGTTGTAGCCGCAGGTTACAGAGCAATGGCAGCCGCTAATAAAGCCTAAGTTCTTTAGGTAACTAGGTTCGGGGAGAGCCTTGCTAGGCTCTTAGAGACAAGCAAAATCTCCCCACTTTTACTTTCCCCGGTAATCATTTATGCAGATATTTCATAGTTTAATGAGTAAACTCAATCGATACAGATTAATAACTGATCGAATAACAGGCAAAGATTACATGCATCGTTACTATCTATTTCTTAAAGATAGAGCAACTTTCCCTTTCAATGTTACATTACACAGAATCGTTAAAAGTGACGAACCTTTTTTACATGATCATCCTTGGGCTTATATGACTATAATTCTTAAGGGTGGTTATTGGGAAAATACTGTCGAGGGGAGGACTTGGAAAGGTCCCGGCAGTATTATCAGACGTGGGGCAGAAGACTATCATTGGCTTGAATTAGATAATGAAAAGCCTGTCACCACTCTGTTTTTTATGGGACCTCAACAAAGAGATTGGGGTTTTTTAGATTGTGGAGAATGGATACATCATAAGGAGTTCTTAAATGGAATTAAATAGTTTAGAAATTTTAGTATTAGGTATATGGGTAGGTTGGCAATTCTCAAACATGTACCGTAGTTATAACGATAAACAGTTGTTTAAGATTGTTATTAAAAAAATCAATGAAGAAGAAGAATTGCAACAGTTTAAACAAGATTTGAAGAAAAGTCTTCCTGTCTGTTATGTAGAAAAAGCTGGCAAGAAAGATTATCTGTTATATAACAAAGAGACAGACGAATTTATCTGTCAAGGAACATCATACGAAGAACTTGCAGAACTGTGTAAAGATCGTTATGATACAGTATTAGTCAGATCAGATGACAAATCCATGTGGTTTATGGACGGTGAAGTAAAAGAATTAACTTCTGAATAAACTACTAAATATACGTATAATTGGGAGATTTGATTGACACACGTAGTAACTGAGGCTTGTATAAAGTGTAAACACACAGACTGCGTGATTGTATGCCCGGTAGATTGCTTTTACGAAGGAGCAAACTTCCTTACAATTAACCCAGATGAATGTATTGATTGTGGTGTATGCATACCGGAATGTCCTGAAGATGCTATTTTCGCTGATACAGAAAAGAAGATAGTAGAAAAGACAGGTAAAGATATGGAGTATTGGGTAGAACTCAATGGTCGTCTTGCTGAGAAATGGGAAGATAGTTGTATAACGGACAAAAAGGATCCGCCTGAAGATTATACAGAATGGCAAAACAAACCGATCGGCGAAAAGATCGATTTATTAGAGATAGAATAATGTTTAAGTTACAAGAATGGTGGGGAGAATGGTGGAACAAATTTTTAGAAAGGAGTTTTCAGCGAACTGCTAATAAGCAAAATAGGAATAAGAAATGATAGAATCAATTTTAAATAACACATGGTTCATTAACTTATGGCCATGGGTATTAATATTCACGGTTGGAGTTTGGTATGATAACCGAACTAGAAATAAGAAAAAGTAATGAAGAAATACATACACGTTAACCAACATAAGATACGTGCTAACAAAAAGCACGGAACTAATGAGCCAGTCATCACTATCAAAGAAGGTAGGAGCAATACTTACTGTCACGAGGTAGAGATACATGGTCCAAGTAAAATGATGTACGGTGGTAACGACAAACCAATTCTATCATGCGGAGCAAGAGTAGTAATAGAAACAGAAGCAGAGGTAACATTCAAATGAAACAATTAATTATATTAGCATCAGTTCTAGTCATAAGCAGACTGATCGGACTTGATCCTATTTGGACACCTTTCTTTGCTCTCGCATTTTTGATGCCATCGATCACTTCAAACAAATACTTAGGTTACTTATTACCGGCATCTATAATGTTTATCACTGACGTTTATATGTCAAGTATGATGTTCCCAATGGTGTATGGTTGTCTACTATTCAATACATTATTAGCAACTAAACTAGACAAATATGTTGCAACATTTGCAGGGTTTTTCGTTTGGCACATACTAGTCAATATAGGTCCTGGCATGTACCCTCCATTCTCTGCTCCAGCATTGTTATGGGACCTTCAGTATCTTACAGGAACATTAATCTATATCAGCATGTTTGATGTAGCAAAACAATTCACAAAACTGAGGCAAGCGGCACATTGAAAAAGAAATTCATAGATTATTTTATGGACATGGCAGAACTAACTGCCTCACTAAGTTATGCTAATCGATTGCAAGTAGGAGCATTAATAGTTAAAGGCAATCGTGTCATAGGCACAGGTTACAATGGTATGCCCACAGACTGGGAAAACGATTGTGAAGTCAATGGTGTAACAAAACCAGAAGTTTTACATGCAGAAACAAATGCTATCGCAAAGGTAGCACAAAGCACAGAATCATCAACAGGAGCGACTCTGTTTTGTACACATGCTCCTTGCTTAGATTGTGCTAAACTAATCTATCAATCAGGCATTGAGACTCTTTATTATCGTAATGCATATAGAGACGAAGCAGGTGTTAAATTCTTAAAGTTAGGTGGTGTCAATGTACATCATTATAATACTGGTAAAGTGCCTTTGTGAATGAAAAAGAACTGAGACAAGATTTAATCTCATGGATGACAGACTTTGTAGAGAAACCTAATTCTTTATTAGGTGATTGGGCTCCTTGTCCGTATGCTAGACAAGCCAGACAAAAGAATAAGATCGACATTCAGTTTGCTGAGCCTAAATTATTACACTGGACCATTAGAAAAAACTTACCTAACCTAGAAACATTTGATGCTATCATTATAGCACTAGATCATAACTTAGTTGATGCAACAGACCTAGCAACTTCATGCAATGATTGGAACGAGAACTGGTTGATGCCTAAAGACTATGTTGTACTAGAAGATCATCCTCATGTCGAAGAAAATGTAAATGGTGTACATATGAATTTTGGTAAATGTGCATTAGTAATACTTCAGAAACTATCTAAGTTAAATGAAGCATCAACCAAACTTAAAGAAAAAGGATATTATGATCAATGGTCTGAAGACGATTTAAATTTCGTGGTCAACTGGAGAGTCAATAAATAATAGCATGGAAAAGACACACATAGATGACTTATATACTCGTATAAATCTAGCACATACAGATTATAAAGTAGACATAGCAATGGCTACTTTACTTCAACCCGATCCTGACACATTAAGGAAGATTTACTATGAATATTGCAAATACAAAAAATTTGCAAGTGTTACACCCTTACATGATGCTATGATGCATAACTCAGACATCGAAGTAATTGGCTACTATGAAAAAGGAGAGTTAGTTGCATTCAGTTTGATGAGATTATATGATAGCGAACATGTAGAGAATATTCAATTTGCTTGGAACTACAGCAATCCAGATAGTAGAATAGGTATTAAAAGTTTAGAAGCCGAGTGTGCATATTTTAAAGCACGTGGGTATAAGTTCATTGAACTAGGTTTAGATGCGCCATACAAAAGAGAATTTGATGGTTACGAAGTAATGGGTCCAGCATGATAAATGTACACAATAATTGGGATCCACTAGAAGAAATTTGGTTAGGTGATACTTGGCCAGCATCTTTTTATGATAACCTAGAAGGTGAGATCAAAGATAGTTTCTATCAAATAACTGAATGGTCTAAAGAAGATTTAAACGTAATACAAAAGAAGTTTGAAGAACTAGGAGTCATTGTTAGACGACCTACAATTGATGAATCTAAACGTGAGTTATACACTGTAAACGAGAAGTCTACCATACTTAAGAAGCCTCCTATATGTCCTAGAGACACACACGGTGTTATAGGTAATAACTTATTCATAGGTGGAGACTTACCTGAATGTTATGAGCCTATCTATACTCATTATGATCAATCACAGATACATAGACCACGTGAAGATGATACTATACCTGACGTTAGAGGACATTGTATTGTTAAGTTAGGTAAGGATATCATTTGCGATCACTGGGTACAGGATCAAAGATTGTCTGAACAAGAACGCAAGTTGCATGTCTTCCGTGAATTCCATAGATTTGAACGACAAGAAGGTAAATGGTTCGGTGATCAGTATCGATTACATTTTAGTACTGAAGGTGGACATGTCGATTCATGTTACATGCCAATTAAAGAAGGAGTTGTTTTAACTACTGATCATACTGACGGCTACGAATCACTTATGCCCGGCTGGAAAACAATCGGTATCAAATCTCCTTCGTATATGGCAGAAGAAGATTCATTCAGAACTAACAACAGATTTATCCCAAGTAATAATATGCCTTTAAACAAATGGGAAGGCAACTTTGCAGGAATGATGGACAATGCACCCTCTCATTTCAATGCATATATTAATCAATATTGTGCTGATTGGATCGGAAACTATAAAGAAACATATTTTGAAGTTAATGTTGTACCGATTGATGACAAGAATCTAATATGCATAGACACATCAGGAGCCTTTGATGGATTGTTTAATAGATTAGAACAAGAAGGAATAACATGTCATGTTGTGCCTTGGAGAACAAGAGGTTTTTGGGACGGAGGCATTCACTGTATCACACTTGATGTTCGTAGACGAGGGGAACTAACAGATTATTTCCCTGACAGAATACCAACTGGCTATACTGTGAAGAATCAATTTTTTCAAAATACAGATTCATTTTTTAAGGAGTACAACGAATGGAAAACCCAACTTTAAAATGTTCCATTTGCTCTTGCAAAGTGGATCCATATGATGTAAAATATCATAATGCTGAACGAACAGCAGTATTCTGTGATGCATACTGTTCCCATAAATGGTATCAAAAATTAAAGGAAACAAAGAAAACATGACAGAAAAAAAGTTTTCAGATAAAGAATTAGCAAATTCAAAAAGAATTTACAAATCAGCGACTCCTAAGGAAGACTTAAGTTGGTATGTTAAATGGTTTGCGAGTGTTTGTATACTGACAGCCGTTCTAGCCAGAAGTGCTGGTATAGATTATCATCTGATCGATATATGGTTTAGTTTAATCGGAACTATAGGTTGGTTTGTAGTTGGTATGCTCTGGAAAGATAGAGCATTAATAATGCTTAATGCTGTCTTAGTGTTTATATTAGCACAAGGCATTCTTAGAGGTTTAATATGAAACATTCTATAAGAACAGTACTTGACTTTCCTATTCCGGGCATTCAATACAGAGATATCACGGGACTATTAGAAGATCCTAAGGAATTTAGACAATCAATCATGTCGTTGACATCGGCATGTATGGAATTTAACTGTAATTCTATCGTGGGTATAGAGAGCAGAGGTTTTATCTTTAGTTCTCCAATAGCATTTGATTTAAACTTACCACTAGTATTAGCACGTAAGCCAGGCAAGTTGCCGAATGAGACTGTTAGCAAAGCATATACATTAGAGTACGGTGAAGCAGAACTTCATATACAAACGATCTCTCCTATTATGGGAAAGGTTGTAATCATAGACGATTTAATTGCGACTGGTGGAACTGCGTTAGCATGTGCAGACTTGATACATGAGAATTGGAAGATACCAAAGAAAAACATTTTGATTTTATCAGTTATTGATTTACCAAACTTAAATGGTAGCAAATTGATAAGAGAACAAGGATACAATGTAAAAACTTTAATTGATTTTGAAGGTGCATAATGAAAAACGCATGGCGACTATGGGCTAAAGCAATAGGCGAAAAAGAAGGGGCAACAGACAAAGAAGCAGACAAGATAGCAATGATACGAACAATTATAGTTGGTGTTAACTTTATTACTTGTTTCTTTATTATAGCAGGAAACATACATAACTGGTGATATGATGAAAGATATTATTATAATGGCATTGGAGCACGAAGCACCCAAAATGGCTAAGTGGGAAAATGTATTCTTTACCGGAGTAGGTAAAGTGAACGCGGCATTGACAGCAGGTAAGTTGATTGAAAGATATCAACCTAGAACAGTTTGGAACTTCGGTACAGCAGGTGGAATCAAATTAGAATTTGGCTTACATGAAATGAAAAATTTCGTTGAACGTGATAAAGGCAAATGCCCTGAGTCAATTAATCTTGTACTACCAACTGACCCACAAGTGATTTCTTTTGGAATCGGGTATACATGTTCGACTGGAGACAACTTTGTTACAGATCCTGACTTAGAGATACCAGCACATGTAGTTGACATGGAAGCATATGCAATCGGTAAAGCATGTCTTAATCAACATGTTGACTTTAAATGCTTCAAGTATGTCAGTGATCAAGCAGATGAAGGTGCAGACACAGATTGGTTAGATAATATAGCCGACGGTGAGGAACATTACATTAAAATGTTTCAACAAATTACAGGGGGCGGGTAATGGACATCTACCATATTTGGGCAGACAAATCAGAAAATATATCTGACTCAGAGTGGGTAGCAAACATGAAAACATTCTTAGATCATTTAGTATCCGAGAAAAAAATGGAATCGTATCGTGTAACAAGATGCAAGATGGGCTTTAGATCGATTGCTGATATGCCCGAGTGGCATATTATGATGGAGTTTAATGATATGGCCCAATTAGATGATGCATTTAAAAGAGTTGCTCCTTTAGAAGGAGAACTTGAAGAAAAGCATCAAAGTTTTAATCAATTTGTCAAGGGCAATATACAACATGCGTTGTTTAGAGACTGGCCAGACGAATTATAATGAGATAAATATGAGTATGAAAGAACAATATCACACATTTCAAAATGAGAATCGCAAAGCAGAAGTGTTCAAAGAGGCCAGTCGCAAATGGCTTATTGAATGTTACGAAAATGAAACCGAAACTCATACCTATACAGTTGCTACTGAACTATTAGCAGAACTGTATGCGGATAACTGGGTACTAAAAGTAATTAATAATGAAAGTTACGGAATTTCTGACTGAGAACGAGAACGATTCTCGTTATAAACCACATCTCTACTTAGATATGGACGGAGTCCAAGCGGACTTCTTTAAGTCTTGGGCTAAATTTGCAGACGTAGATGATTATAAAGACATAAAAGATCCTGAGGCTTCAATCAAAGAACTAGCATCACAAGGATCTGAGGCTGTATACCGTTTTTTCCGTGATTTAGACACCCTCAGGGGCGGCCTAAGAGTCATTGACTGGTTACAAGAGCATGATATAGACTATACAATACTCTCTGCTCCGTTGCGTTATGAGAATCAGGCCAGCATCATGGGAAAGAAAGAATGGCTAGATAAACACCATGTAGGAGCGTCAGAGAGCGCCGTATTCGCATCGGACAAGTCTAAGTATGCAACTGATAGTAATGATCGTCCGAACGTTCTAATCGATGATTTTGGCAAGAATATCATACCCTGGGACAACGCAGGGGGCATAGGCATTAAGCATGACCCATTTGATGCAGGACCGACGATTACAGCATTAGAACACATATATCTCAAAGATGATATAGATGAAGCAAGTCCTGACACATTAAAGGGTAGTTTTACCCCTGATCTTCAGTACAGTAAAGTCTGGTTACTAGATGAAGTGCAGAAGATACTAGGCAAAACTCAATTAGATACTATCTATAATTTAGGTAGTTGGTACAGTAACATGGGATTGTTCTTAGTTGCTAACAAGTTAGGATTTGAAAAGTTAATCAACGTTGATATAGATAAGAATACATTGACAACAGGAGCAAGACTACTAGATAAACTTGGTATCTCTGATAAAGTAGAACATATGCACAAAGATGCCAATACACTAGACTACAGACAACTTAAATCTCCAGGACTAGTTATCAATACATCAACTAATGACATTGACGGAGATGATTGGTTAAAAAATATCCCTGAAGGCACATTAGTTGCAATGCAAGGCAGACATGGAACACTTGAAGAATTTGACAAGCAATTTCCATTGAGGAAAACATACTTTTTAGATGAAGTTGAACTGGAAGATCCAGAGACTGAATATGAAAGATTTATGAAAATAGGTGTTAAATGATTTATTTTGAAGATGACTTCTTACCAGAAGAACAATTTCAAGCATTAAAGAAAAAAGTAGAATCAAAATACGAACCCGTAGAAGCCAGAGAATTATTTGATAATTATGACTTTAAAAATGAACCAGACAAATTTATTCTTCCGATAGCACGATCAGGTGATTGGCTTGATAGTTGTATTCCTCAGGCATATGAATGTGTTCCTGCATTAGAAAAAATGGAAGCAACCCTGAAACGTTTAGGTGTGCAAGAATTAAAAAACTGGTCATCTTGGTTTCAATATTCAGTAGATACGATGTCTCTTCCTGTACACAGAGACCAAGCAGTAAGAAAGAGTGAACCCAAAGATACATATACTGCTGTCATCTATACGAGTGATTGGAAGCCTAATTGGGGCGGAGAGTTTGTTGTAGGAAGTCCAGTTTTTGATAGACCAGGGGGTAAGGTAAAATCATTAACAAACTTTACTCATAACATTGAACCAAAACCAAATCGATTAACTATTTGGAGCAGAGAAGAATGGCATATGGTAAATGCACTAACAGTGAACGATCCTAATTATGTTAGATCGTTCTTTGGTACTAGTTGGAGTTCGATAGAAAGTGATAAATTTGATAAAGACCAGAACCCATATGAACGTTTTTATTTTACGGAGATTGAATGATACATTACATAGATAACTTTCTTCCACAAGATCAATTTGAAGCATTGGCAAAAAGAGTTAATAACGGTTTAAGAGGAGACATAGGTTCTCTGAAAAAAGACGGAGACGAACCAGTTAGAGTTACTCACCATGAGAAGTCAGGTGACTGGGGCGAAGGCTGTAATTTCTTAGGACAAGAATGTCGTCCAGCAATTGCAAAAATGATTGATGTTATGGAAAATGAATTAGATATAAAAGAATTAAAGAACTGGTCAATATGGTTTCAATACCTAATTAATTCTATGACAATTCCTCCGCATCAAGACCAAGGCTTACGTTTTAGTGATCAAGCCAATACTTTTACTACTATTCTTTATACAAGTCCATGGGAAGAAGGCTGGGGAGGAGAATTTATAGTTGGAGATCCCGATTATGATAACACTGTCCGAGTTGGCGGCGGAGAAGTATATACAAGAGCATCAGGCTTAAAGAACTTAACACATGTAATTGCACCTTTACCTAATAGAATGTTATTATGGAGTAGAGAAGAATGGCATGGCGTACAAAAAGTTACTAATACTGACCCTAATTACATGAGAGCATTTTTTGGAACTGGTTGGAGTTCAATTAAAACACAGTCATTTGAAAGATTTACTGCCTTTGAATCGGGCTCAGGAGTCTACCCAAGACAAATTAAATAGTAATACTAAAATAGGATAAATAGCAGTATGAAAACATTAGAACACACGCAACATAGAGATATGAACGCAACAGGCAGAAACAACTCACAACCGTCGGGCGACCGAATCTATATGGATTATGCTTCTACAACTCCATGTGATAAACGTGTAGTTGAAACTATGGTCAAGTACATGACTGACGAAGGTGAGTTTGGTAACCCAGCAAGTAGAAGTCATAGTTTCGGATGGAAGGCTGATGAAGCAGTTGAAGAGGCTAGAAAAAACGTAGCAGATTTAATTGGTGCAGACCCTAAAGAAATAGTTTTTACAAGTGGAGCAACTGAATCAGACAATCTTGCTGTTAAAGGTATAGCACAATTTTATGAAACTAATGGCAAACACATTATAACAAGTAAGATAGAACATAAAGCAGTACTAGATCCATGCAGAGAGTTAGAACGTGAAGGATTTGAAGTTACATACTTAGACCCTAATGAAAACGGCATAATCACAGCAGAGATGGTTATAGGTGCTGTTAGAGATGATACTATACTTGTTAGCATTATGTATATTAATAATGAGATGGGTACTATCAATGACATAGAAGGCATTGGTAAGTATTGTTTTGAAAACAAAATAATGTTTCACGTTGATGCCGCACAAGCAACAGGCAAAATAGCATTTGACTTAAAAACACTTCCCGTACACGCAATGAGTTTATCAGCACATAAAACATATGGCCCTAAAGGTGTTGGAGCATTATATGTTAGAAGAAAGCCTAGAATTAGAATTAAAGGTCAAATACATGGTGGTGGACACGAAAGAGGTATGCGTTCAGGTACTCTTCCAACTCATCAGATAGTTGGCATGGGCGAAGCATTTAAGTATGCAAGACTTGAAATGGAAGAAAACACAAAGCATGTTAAAATGTTACATGACAGATTACTCAATCAACTGACCACTATTGAAGAAACATACATTAATGGTTCATTAGATCACAAAGTGCCAAACATACTTAATATAAGTTTTAACTTTGTTGAGGGAGAGTCTTTGATGATGGCAATGTCTAACGTTGCTGTAAGCAGTGGCAGTGCATGTACAAGTGCAAGTTTAGAGCCTTCATATGTTCTAAGAGCCTTAGGAAGACCAGATGAGTTAGCACATAGTAGCATTAGATTTAGTTTTGGTAGATCAACTACTATAGAAGAAGTAGATAGGGTCGCAGAACAGATGCTTAATGTTATTGAAAAACTTAGAATATTATCTCCTCTATGGGATATGTTCTTAGATGGTGTTGATTTCAGTACTGTCAAATGGAATGCACATTAATGATTTTCAGTGAATATGATTTTTTAGAAAAAGACTTATATGAGGCTATGACCAAGAAGTGTACCTACCTCTATAAATTAGCAAAGCCTGAAAATCATGTTATGATAACTGATCATCCAATAGATCATGACCGAGGCATTTACGAAGGTACTCGTTCAGTCCAAGACTGTATGAGATTTAGATTTTGGTGCAACGGCGATGATGTTTATGATGAGACTGTTGAATTTTTTGGTCCGGAAGTTGCACAAGTACTTGATCAAATGTATGCTTACTTTGCTTCAAAAGGCTACCCAGAAATAAAATTAAGTAATACATGGTTTCAGTATGGCGATGAAGACACATTAATGTATAGACACAGTGACGGCGAGATTCATGGCGCAACATTTGATAATTGTTTTACATCAATGATCTTTATTCATGAGGAATGGCCAACAGAACGCGGTGGAGCATTCAGAGTAGAAGAAATAGAAGGAGATCATACTCACACCTTTACTTCAGATCCAAATCTTATGCTGATATGGAATAGAAATCATCCGCATTGGATGGAGCCAATCAAATCAGCGCCTACTTTAAGAATGATGTTCGGCATGTCTTGGTATCAACATGCAACCAGAATAGGAGACTTCCCCGGTGACTCTGTAAAGCATCAAAATATTGTCTTAGAAGATTGGAACGACCCTACTCTTAAAGATAAAAAAAATTACAATGACGGAACTGTTACATGAATAATATAGCAGAAGTTAAAAATGTAAACATTGACTTAGATGTTTTCCGTGATGAATGGGAAAAGCAAGTAATTCATGCTGGAGCTGACTTTGATTGGCAGCCTCGAACATATGTACCACTCGATTGGTTTACGCCTTTCTTTCAAACATACTTACTAGAAGCAGAAGAAGCATTGCAAGAAAAACCTAAAAACTATCTTTTACAAGTACACGATCCTGATTTGTGTGATGATAAATGGTATCTAAACATTGCACACATAGATGAATTAAGACATACTTGTTTGACTACTCCAATTCATTATAGTAAAATGGAGCCTGTATGTTTTTATACAGATGAGGCAGTAGGTGTGGCCGAGAGTGAAGATGGAACAGCAGGTAGTTATGTAAGAGGCAAACCGATAACTGCGACACCAGATCAAGTAGCACAATACAGCGAAAAGCACCCAACATTACTAAATGTCAAACACTATCATAATGTTAGGTTACTTGATATAAAATATAAAAGAATTTTTATACAAATGAGTTTTGATAAACCTTTTAATGAATTCATAGAAAAAGACATAAATATAAGTATATATTAGGAATTATTATTATGACAGACATAAAACATTACATCTCAGCCTTAGATGGTTTAGGAGATGCAGAAGACTCAATCTTTTTATATGACACCGTTGATTTAGAATTAACTGAAAATTTTGTTATTGAAACTGGAGTTATTGGTTTTACTGATGACGGAATCATATTAGAAGCAGATGATGAAACTATGGAGTTTTTAGAACTTAATGACATTATCACAGAAGAAATCAACATCATAGAATCTGAAGATGCACAGAAGCCTAATCTATATACACCTTACGAAGATGATCTTGCAGACATCATGCGATTAACAGAAAACCCTAATGCAGGTGACTTCAATCAAGCAGTTGCATCACCAATGGGTAGCATTAAAAAGAATGATGAAGAAACAGTAGCAGATGCAAATGTTACTGGAAAAGATCCATCAGTTGTTTCTGAAGCAGATGACGAAGAAGTTAACGAAGCCGAATATCAAGGACGCAAAGTCACACTTAACAAACCTATGCAAGGTGATGTTAAGAAATCAAAAGTTTATG
>Ga0209830_10001644_pt1 | contig 19301 bp, 21 predicted proteins | sample ArcticOcean_MG_C_12_FD_187439 | JGI IMG/M metagenome (GOLD analysis project Ga0209830, IMG submission 187439) | Marine microbial communities from western Arctic Ocean - ArcticOcean_MG_CB8_130 (SPAdes) (version 2) | ecosystem: Environmental > Aquatic > Marine > Oceanic | place: Arctic Ocean...
AGTCCATATACCTTTGTTAGCAATTACTTCTCGTTTCATAATCATCTTTTGGTCATATGCTTTTACATATTTAGCAAGTTTGTCATAACTATTATCAATTGCAACTTGTAGTTTTTCTTCACAAAACTTATCTAGAACTTTTACAATCTTTCTTGTATCAGATTTATCTTTAAATATTTTATCTACAACTGCACCTAGTTTTACATAGATAGAATCCGTATCAGAAGCCACAACATAAGTTTCATCTTTAGTTTTTAATAAATTATTTAGATATTTATTTACATCTCTTTCAATCCATCTAATTGCAAGTTGACCTGCTTTTGTGATACCTTCAGCGTGTCTTACATCAAAGTATTTAAAGTATTGATTGCCAATAGCACCATAAGCACTATTCAAAGCAATCTTTCTTGCAAGTTGAATATTATGATTAGCTGCAATATCATTTAATAGTTTTTTATCACCAGTTTCTTGATATAACTTTTTACACTCAATCATTTTCTTTTTGTAGATAACTCGTTCTTTGTAAAGTTTCTCCATCAACTTAGGAAGAAAACCTCGTTTGTCTGTTCTAAACATAGCACCATTAGGTGTAATAGTAGCACCGTCTAGATGAGATAAATCAGATTCTTGATTTAACATTTTATCTACACTTACAGAATTAGGTTCAAACCCGACCATTGTTTCAGGTGAAATATTATACTGCATAATTAAATGTGGATACAAACTGTTTAAATCAAAACTACAAATCCAGTCGTGAAAACCTACGACAGGATCCTTTACATATGCACCTTCATAACCACCAGAGTATTCGTTGTTATTTACAGCAGGACAAACAAGTTTATTTTCTTTGAGATAATTAAATATGATAGTGTCCCACATACGAACTTGACCAAACACATCTTGATAATTTACTTTGCCTTCATAAGCCATAGTCAAATGTAAAGCAATCAACTGCATTTTATCTTCTAACTTATCAACTATCTCAACATCTTGAATGTTATACTCTACGAATAATTGATAGTCATTCTGATAAAACTCTTTGAAAGTATCATATGGATTTTCTAATTTGTTTTCGCCTAATTCTACTTCACCAATGTAATCTAGTTTGTAACTTTCTTGTCTAACGAATGTATGTTTACGATACAGGTCAAGATAATCTAAAACTGAAACGCCTAGAATATCATAATAGTTTTGTTCTCTATTGAATCCTTTAGCAGTTATTTTTGCACTATTAGAAGTTACGATACCCCAAGGACTAAACTGATTTACAAATTCATCGCCCATAAGATATCTAAAACGATTCATCAAATAAGGTATATCAAAGAACTTAACATTCCAACCTGTTACAATATCTGGATTATAAGCAACCCAGAACTTTGTAAACTTTTCTATTAAATCTCTTTCGGTAGAACATTTATAATACTTTACATCATCACGGTCATTAACAAAGTTACCACAACCGAAAACAATAATACTTTTTCTTACATGGTCTTTTACAGTAATACAAATTAAAGGTTGACTTGCAAGACTTGGGTCAGGGAAACCATTCTCACTTTCACACTCAATGTCAATTGTAATTAATCTTATTTGTTTTAAATCCCAATCGACTTTGCCTGGAAACTTATCTGCGATATATGGATATTGAAATCTTGTATTACCAAAATATTCAAAGTTAGTTACACCTTTGTATTCGTCAATCCACTTTCTTGCCTCATACATACTTTCATGTTGTATCTTTGTTACATTACGACCATCTAATGTTTTATATCCTGTTTCTTCTTGAACAGGTGTGAACAAAGTTGGTTTGTAATTTACTTTAAACTTTTTATGACTACCATCATGGTCGATACCACGAACTAGTAATCGACCTTTATGAGGCAGTACACTCGTATAGAATTTCACTATATCTGTGTATTATTAAAGTGTTTGTTTAATGCGGTTAGTTTTTCTTCAGCAGATGCTAATACATCTAATTGTTTATCCATTTCTTCAATAAACTGTGGGTGTTCGCCTATGCCTACTGAATTGTCAAAGTATACAACTACAACAGCAAATGCTGCTGCTATGTCTGCTTCGTATTTTTTCTGTAACGCCTTGAATAAAGGGTTATCTGATTGATGTGATTTTGCCATGATTTATTCTCCTTTTCATAATATTATTATAACATAAAAATGTTATGTTGTAAAGCACTAATCTAAACTATATTTGGTTGTAACCACATATTTTCTGTCTGGATTTACCATAACATTTACCTTACTCATAAACTCTCGGTCAAATAGAATTGGCGTTCTATTTTCTCTATCATCTAAAGTAAATTCTGTTTCGTACATAGTGCCTAAGAACTTGACATCTAGTTTAATCACATATCTAGTTTCGTCATGATTTCTTAAACCACCTACTGATATTTCTTCTTGACGAATTATATCACTTGTAATAGTTTTATCTAGTAAAGACCATGTAATTCTTTTACCATTAACTTTCATCTTGTCAGCATGAATAACTGGCATACCTGAGTTGCCAGTATCAAACTTAGCGATGATTTCACCAAATGGTTTGATAGATACAATCTCTTTAAATCCACACTCACCAGGTACTTTAACCCAATTCTTTTTGTCAGCAAAAAATTCTATAATCTCTTTACTAATATTTTGACCACTTGCTTCTTCCATACCTTCAGTACCAGGAGATGAGTTTACCTCGATAACAAATGGTGGTTCTTTTTCTCTATTCTTACTTGGTATAAAGTCAACAGCAGTCCATAGTCCATTAACTGCTTTTGCAGCCTTTAAACTTTCTTCTATTTCTAATTCTGTTAGTTTTAATTTTTCTGGTTTAGAGCCTTGTGATACATTACTTCTAAAGTCTCCTTCAACTACAGGTCGCTTCATTGTTGCTAAAACTTTGTTACCCAATACTAATACCCTAACATCATAATCTGTTTTAATATATTCTTGTAAAAGTAAATCTGCATCGGGGTCTTGTTTGCAAATTAATTGTACAATACTATCTAGTGCTTTTTCTGATTCAATAAACAATACACCAACACCCTTTGAGCCTCTTAAAGTTTTCATAATCACAGGCATTTGTGTATCTAGTTTATCAAGTGCTAGTGCTGATTTCTCAGGGTCGTTTATAAGGACAGTTTTAGGTTGTCGAATACCATAATCAGAAAGTCTTAATGCCGTTCTATACTTATCTGTACATATACTAATTGATTCTCTGCTGTTAATTACACAAACACTATGTTTTTCTAGTGAAGATACAATATCCATCCAACTGTCTTTTCTGACAACTGAACCTCTTATGACAGCGATTGTATCAGCCCCTGAAACTACAAAACCTTTTTTGTCATCTTTATTATGTAATCTAAAAATGCCATCTTCGTATGAAGTATAACCACCTGTTAGTTTATACAGATAATTTTTCCATCCTAACTTTTCTGCTTCTTCTTGTAGTCTATTAGCGGTATGAAAAGTCTTTGCCGCTTCAGGTTCATCTGTAATTATAACTAATTTATATTTCTGATTGCCATTGGCTTCAGTTATAAATTCTCTAAACTTTGGTGCCTTCATCTTCAATTTTTTTACCTATATTATATTTTGCTTGTAAGTCCCATTCATCTTTTTCTTTAAATGATAAAACTTTGATTTGTGATAGAGGTGCTTTATTTTCAGCAACTGTGGCATTAACTATTGCAATTAATCCCCAATCGCCTAATAATTGAGCAATTGTATTTCTTCTTTCAATATCGTTCTCGGTTAAGTTTGATTCTTTACCATCTAACGCAAATAGTTCTTTAAAATGCGTTATGAAATATCTACCTTGTTTGTGTAGTATATGACACGATTGAAATAATTTTTTATCTTTTCTAGAGGCAACACCAATTCTAGTTAGTGTTTCACGAACCTTTAAAAAATCGTCTGGTTCTTTTAATTGGACTTCCAACATATCTCCTGGATCCCAACTAATATCTAATTCATTCATTTTATCCCACCTTTATATAGTTTTTCCTTGATGAGTTTTATATCATCTTTGGTGAGTATATCAAGAGCGGTCTTTGCCTTATCATTACTATAACCATAATACTCTTTTACACACTCAATCTCTTTTAGTTTATTCGCTCTCAGAAACGGAGTAAACCGTTTCTTACTTCTAATACTATTTAGTAGAAATTGAAACTGCATATCTCTATCAAGAAAATGATTTCTATTCATTTCATTGACAAGCATTACGGTGTCTGAAAAACCAGATAACATCTTATTTACAATAAATGCAGGATACTTCTTTTCCCACATTGGGTCATCTGAGTTCATGACATTCTTTTTAGTAAAGTTTATTGCGTTTAAGTATTCTTTTAAATCATAACTCATTTGAATTTAACCTGGGACATCAATTCAGTTAAACACGCCACCAAGTTAATTTCTTGGTCTGCAACAAAGGCAGACTTATACTGATAATCAGCAATAATTAAAACAGCATGAGGTATAGTTTCTGGTTGTAAACTATCATACATATTGTCATAAATTTTTCTAAAGATTTTAACCGGGTCATTATCAAGATTATTGACAACCCATTTTCTCATATCACTAAACTCTTTACCTTTAAGGTGAGTTACAAGTGTCTTTAAATTTTCATCAGATACATTAACAAGTATACCAGCATCAATAGTACCACTTACAGAATATCTTTGTAATTCATTAATAAGTTTTCTAAAGTCTGGGAAATGTTTCTTGATTAATTCAGCAAGTACTTCTTCTTCAAAGTCAACATTCTGTTCTTTGAGAATATAAGTTGCTCTTGAAAACAACTGACTTGCTAATTTAGGTTTATCTTTTGGATTGATTCTAAATTCTATATTAGAAAATCTACTATGCAATGGTTCGATTATTCTATTCTTAAAATTACAAGTAAGAATAAATCTACAATTCTTGTGAAACTCCTCGATGAAGCCTCTCAATGCAGGTTGTGTAGATTGTGGATTTAGATAATCTGCCTCATCAAGTATAACTACTTTTTTACCACCTGATAGTGATACAGTAGAGGCAAAGTTTTTAATCTTAGTTCTTAGTACATCAATGCCACCTTCTTCGGAACCATTAATCATAATCCAATCACATTCTAATTCTTCACATAATGCTTTTGCAACTGTGGTCTTACCTATGCCTGGTGTGCCAGAAAATAATAGATTAGATAGTTCGCCTTTCTTGATAAAGGACTTAAATAGTGTTTTTAATGATGGCGGTAATATGCAATCATCAATCTTAGCGGGCCTATATTCTTCGACCCATAAAAAGTCTGTATTCATTCTTTACTCCATTCATAATATAATTTAAATTACTTAGTAATTGTGCTGTCTGGCTCAAGAGCAATCCAGTATTCAATAGGTAGTTTTTTGTTTTTAAAATGAGATATAGACTTTGAAGATACTGAAACATCATAATCACCAGATAACATTTTTAGATTTTCTACTTTAAAATAGAAAGTATAATCTGCTGTAGCACCTTCGCCTACAACAATATCAAAGTTGTTTGATGTATCATTCTTTTTATCACATACTTTTAATATGATATCACCACCTTTTGTTCCTACTAATGCAAGGTCAGGTGTTTTCAGAATTGCAGCCATCTTTTTTAATTCTGTAAGATGTGATTCTAATAAACTAAAAGTAACATCTGCCTCTGGCATATTTACTTCTTTAGTTGGCGATACTAGAACTGATGGGTCTGAATAAAAGTATTTTGCTTTTGACTTACTGCCTTCAGCAGAGATAGTCATAAACTTATCTTGTAAAGATAATTCAGGTTTGTTTAGTCCCGACATGACTGCAAGAAACTCATTGAGGTCATAGATACCAAATTCAGTATCAAATGATTCATCAATATCTGCCTTAGCAAATATGTTTCTCATAGTAGAAATTGTACTTAATTGTTTTCCTGGTTTAATCAATATGTTAGTATTGATTTCAGAAAAGTTTTTTAGGATGTTTTGTGTGTTTTGATTTAGTTTCATAATATTAATACTCACCTTTTTGTTTAATTCAACTTATTATAACAGAAATAAAGAGACCTGTCAAGCAGGTCTCTCTAAAATAAAAAACAAATAATTATTTGTTCATAACGTACATTGTTACTTCAAAACCGAAACGCATTTCAGTTGCTTGAGGTTGTGTCCACATAGTATTTCTCCTTGTTTATGGTTAATCAAAAAATCATTAATCATAAACCAGTTCATTGAAGATGCATTTATAAATAAACACAAGGTTCAACTTGAGATTTATTATTACTTGATGTCTATAGTTCGAGGTTTCTTTTCCTCTGGTACAACTTTTTCTAACTCGACTAAAAGCATTCCATCTTTCAATTTAGCACTATTTACAATCACATCATCTGCTAATGTAAATGTTCTACTAAATTTTCTTTTTGAAATACCTCTATGAATAGTTTCCTTTTCATTCTTATCATCATTCTCAACTGACTTAATTGTCAATTGGTTAAGAGCAGATTTAACTTCAATATCTTTTTTATTAAAACCGGCAAGTGCCATTTCAATCTGATAATTTAAGTCATCTATCTTATTAATGTTGTAAGGTGGGTATGATGTCGGTTGTTTAACCGTGTACTCTAATGTATTATCAAAGCGGTTAAATAGGTCATCAAACCCTACTGAAAATGGTCGTAATTCGTTCCATATATTACTTGGTATAGATAGTCTTGTCATATTTTTTCTCCTTTTATTAAGCAAGTTATCATTGCGATACCTCTTAATTGAGCGTATCACAATTATTTATATAAGTTAAATAGTACATTTGTAAAAAAGTGCCGTTTTTTTGTCTCGGGTGAAACGGCAAAACCCACATTGGTGTCTTTGCGGAAGACACTCTACCTCTAATGTCAGGACTTACGAACTGCCTCACATTACTATTTATACGATAAAATACTCTTACTGATTAGTGTAAGCGAATTTTTGTTTACCGTATACAGCTTTGATACCAGAAGCAACAATATCAGAGAACGAAGTATTAACAGAAGCAAATGAATTACTTCCAAACACTTTGTTTACACCAGCAGCTACAATAGCTTTAGTAGGTGTACCTAAACGATACGAAGTACCACCAGCAGATTTATTAATATAAACCATGTGTCCTTCAGTTCGTAGTTGGTCAACCATTGCTCGTGGTGATTTCAAATCAAATCTACTTCCTCTTAAAGTTTTCCACCAAACGGGATTACCCTTTGATAATAGATTTAATACTTTTTGTTTTTTAGTTAAGGTTTTTCTACCCATAATATACAACTCCTTCAAGTTCTTGTTGCCGATTGTTTTACATTAGCTGATATGGGCAACATATTCATATCAAGTAATTCTTTTAAAACTGTTTTTTTAAATCTTTCAGTTTTTGTTCTTTTTTAAAACGCCTAATTGCCTGTTTCTTTGCTTCTCTTTTTACGGCAGAAGGTTTAGAATAGTGTTGGCGTTCTTTTAATTCTCGCATCAAGCCATCTTTAAGTAGTTTCTTTTTTAAAACTCTTATGGCCCCCTCGATATTATTTCCTTTAACTTGTACTTCTGTTGTCATTATAATTTTTTAGTTTTGTTTTTCATTGTTTTAATTATACACTATTTTTATATTTTTGTCAAGCAAGTAAAAAAGTGGCACCGACTACAGGTGCCACTCGACTACATTATGAGATAGATTTTAATAACTAGGGTTATCGTCCTCACTATCATCGGAATCTAATTCATCATCTAGAACTGGACTATTCCAAGCGGTGACATCTTCGCCGCCATCAATCTTTGTATATAAATCAACGAATGATGTTTTGGTATCAACATCAAATCTATTGGTACACATCTCAATAGCCTTCATCTTATTCTTAAAGATAGTAAAGGCTTCTACTATGTGAACTAATCGTCTAGTAGAAATAATCTCATCTACACCGCCTTCATAAAAGGTCTTTCTGATAATGTCTGCCCAAGTAATTAAGTTATCGGCAAACTTTTTATCAGCGTCTTTTGTAAGACCTTTTTCAGACATTACATTTAACAAGATTTTACCTTCAATCTTATTTGTGGGATATGCCTGTTCAACAGTAATAGGGAATCTTTCAAGGAATGCCTCGTTAAGAATATTAGTGCCGATGAACTTACCGTCCATGGAACCCTGCCCTTTAGTATTGGCAGTAGCAATCACATTAAACCCTGGTGCAGGTTTAACAAACTTGTTAATCTTTTTAAGGAAGACACCATTGCCTTCTAAGATAGGTTGTAAACACATAATCTTATTAGATGCAAGGTCAATTTCGTCAAGAAGAAGGATTGCACCTCTCTCCATTGCCTCGATTACAGGACCATTCTGCCAAACAGTTTGACCATCTTGTAGTCTGTAACCACCGAGTAAATCATCTTCATCGGTTTCAATAGTAATGTTCACACGAATACACTCTCTTTCGGTTTGAGCACAAGCCTGAGATACATTCATAGTCTTACCGTTACCAGAAAGACCTGTAATAAAGATAGGATAAAATTGTTTACTAGTAACAATAGATTTAATATCTTTGAAGTAACCCCATGGTACGAACACAGGATCCTTAGTAGGTACGATATCACCAGTTAAACTTGAAACGATAAACGCAGCCTGATTAACTGTCTCATTAACAGGTGCTGTCTCAGTTTTAGGTAATTCTGAAATGATATCTTCTTTAATTTTAGGAGAGATATCACCGTCAATAGGAAGAGCGTAAACTCCTCTTGCAACTTTGAATTGGTCTTGTTTTAACCAACTTGGATTTTTGATATTACCAATCTTGATAAAATCGTTAATTTCACTTCTTGTTAAATCAGTTTTTTTGTAATGTTTATATAACAATTCAACTTGATTTAACTGTTCATTATTTAATGTAGTCATTTTTCACCTTTGTTTTTTTCATAATATATGTATATTATACGATATTTTGTATAGTTTGTCAAGCATTATTCCATTTATTCCAAATTATTCCAGATAAATGTGTTGTATTTTTACAACAATCTAACAAATATGGGGGCAAAAACCCCCATACTTTGATTTTTTGATTACTCACTATCAGGTTCAATAGTGGTAGTTTCAGTAACTTGCCCTATCGTAGGCAAAGCATAACTGCCTCTGCCCAATCTATAAGCAGAGCTCTTCATCAACCAAGCAGGTTTGGTGATGCCAAGTTTACTTTGAAGGGATATAATATCCTTTCTAGTAATTTTGGTAGTAAACCCTTCTTCATTTGCCGTTTTAACAAATGCTTCTTGAGCTGGTTTTAGTGATATTTTAGATGTATTATCCATTATATAGTTTCCTTTCAATTAAGCAACTTGAGAAATAAATTTGTTTAAGACAACTCTACTATCTTTATTTTCTTTTAAAGTAGATGTGAATAGTCTTTTTATTTCACTCTTTTTAGCATTTTCAGATGGTGTCGCCATTTGACCATCTGACACTTGCAAATTACCCCCAGCAAGGAGATAAAATTCATCATAAGCAGTATTATGTTTAACAATTAAACATTTATTTTTTCTGTATTCTGCCATTACTTTTTTTCTATCAAATACTTTTTCTTTTTTATCGTATGAATAGTGAGGAAAGTATTTATTTAAAGTATATCTATCAATCTTTTTACCACTTGAGATATAGAAACCCAATACTTTAGTACCAGTTCGTTCTCTTAAAGCGTCAAGTAATTGTTCTGTCATGTTTCTCATGCGGTCAATGTTATATTCTTTTTTAGTTTTGGTATCTCTTAAAACTAAATTATTATCATAGGAGTCAGTATTAGTAATATAATAACCGCCTAGATGTTTACTTATATATCTACTATTCTTTATATCTTCACTAGGATTAAACATAACCTTTCTATCGTTACCATCACTTGCACCATCAGTTAAAAAGATTGTATTCATTTTGTCAATAGCATATTTTTTTCTGAAAGCATTAACCATTGGCATCGCAGCCATGATACAATCATTTAGTGGAGTAGAACATAAATTATAACCAGATGGTTCAGAAGGTAAGTTATCAACATAACTTCTACTTTCTACATACTCATTATATTCTTCTCTGTCCATATTAGACCATCTTCTTCTAGAATAATGTGAATTATCATATCTCTCAGAAATCATGAATAAGTTAATCATACCTTTTTCATATTCTTTAGCATTCATTCTAGAAGATACAAAATTTAAAAGAGACAATCTTTCATCAACTGTTACATCACCTTCTTCATATTTAGGATATGATTTACCTTTTGGTGTTATACTTTGACCATTTCTGTCCCATCTATTATGACCGCTGTCATTACTAAAAGCATAAACTTCAAAAGGTATATTTACTTTTTGACAAAACATTGTTAAATTCATTAACTGGTGAATAGTCGGTTGCAGTTTATCAGCCATACTACCTGACCAATCAATGAACATCATCATGCCGTGATTTTTACCATCAGGTGTGATTGCCATTCTCTTAAAGATATCTTCATTATATTTGTAACTATGTAATTTAAGTGGGTCGATAACACCAGATTTGTCTTGTTTAGTTCTAGAATAAGCAGAAGCAGCCTTTTTCATTTCATATTCTTTTATCATATAAGAAACTTTTTTAGATTGGTCTCTATTAAATTGTCTATATTTAGAAATCATTTTAGATATAGACCTTTGTGCATAATCGTTTTTAGTTTCTTCTTGATAAGGTTTTTTAAGTATTCTATCAAAATCTTTTAGTACAGTTTTATAGTCAATAATATAATCATTAACATTTTTATAATTGTGAATATTAACATACTCATTATTTTTAGATGCAGGGTCTAGTAAATTTTCTTTTTTATCTTCCCAAGATTGGTCTGTCTCAGCAGAAACTTCTTCAGGTGGTGCAACAGGTTTAGAAGGTGCACCATTTAGTTCTCGTTCTGATTGTATGCCGGCAGAAGGTTCTTCAGATTGTTGTTGGCCATTATTTTCGTCTTCATCATCTGAGGAATCAGAATCAGCTGGTTTAGAGCCAGACTTTTCTTCTTCATCTTCTTCATCTTCTTTATCTGAGGAATCAGAATTATCACCATCATAATCCCAATCAGAATCATCAAAATCATCAAAATCATGGTCATCAAAACCATTAGTTTGCATGTCTTGTTCTTTTTCTTCTTGTTCTTCTTTACAGTATTTTGATAATTCGTCAGCAAGTTCAATAACATCTTCAAAGGTCTCTAACTTTTCCATTCTAGAAACTACATCATTTTCATAACTATCAGTAAATGTAAGAGGAGATTCTACATGAGAAGATTTAAAATGAATATTTAATCTATCAATAAGAAGCATATCATTAAGGTCTTTATCTTTAGTGCCAAAGAAGTCATTATTAATAAGGTCTCTGTAACCTTTAATAAATGATTGTGATAAACCAGGGTATTTTCTTTTGATTAATTTTTCAATACGAGCATCCTCAATAACATTTAAGAATGACTTTGGTATTTTTCTTTCTACAATAGCGTCTTCCCAACCAGATTGTGGCGTAAATAATGCATGACCGACTTCGTGTGCAATTAATAAGTCTGTAATATCTTCGTTCATGTCTTTCCATATAGGTAAAACAAGTAGTCTAGATTTTACATCAAAATAAGCAGTCTTTACTTTTTTATGTTCTACTGATATATTTTCAGTAGCAAGTAATTTTGCAAGAAACGATTTTGCATTATTATTGATTTTGTTTATTTTCAAGTTTTTCTCACTTTTTTTCATAATATAAGTATATTTTACTAGATATTGGCATGAATGTCAAGCATTATTCCACTTTTTTTGGAACTTTTTTGGAATAAATGAACTATTGACTCGCTTAATCTATTTAACATACTACTAAGCTATCATCAATTGGCATGAATGTCAAGCATTATTCCAATAAAAATGGACTACAAAAGGTAGTAAAATCAAGGGTTTATAAATTAATTGGAATTAATTGGAATTATTTCAAGGGTTTATTGAGTGCTAACAGAATGTCGCACTAGATGTTCTTACTTTGTTCTACTTTTTAAAGATAAAAACTGGTTCAAATTTACGACCAGGTATGTTAGGCCTTTGATATTCGCCCATATATTGTTGTTTTTGTTTAGTTTCTGTAGTATCGCCATCTAGTGTTGCTACGGCAGAACCCCCTTGTTGAGTACTTAAAGACAACCACCATGTATCTGTATGTTCAAAACCTACTGATTTTGCAAGCGATACTGTATCTTCTTCGAATGTCTTATATTGTTTTGTATTAGCAACATTGAGTGCAAGATACTTGCCCGTTTTAAGACCTTTATGTGCATTGGCAATAGTCTGTTTTAGAAACTTCTCTTTCCAGATTTCAGATGTGTCAAACTTAATACTTGATTGTTCTGGCTCATCACCATATGCTTCCCAACCAAAGTAAGGTGGACTTGTAAATACAAAATCTAGACTTTCATCTTCTGGTATAAATGTCTCACTACCTTGTCTATAAAGATGATAGTTGTTGTGTGAGTTACCATAGGTTGTACAAATCTCTGACAACCCTTTATAAGTAGGAATACAAGGGTCAGTACCAATATAGTTTACCCCAGCCGCAATCGCACCGAGTAATCGACCACCATAACCCATACTTGGATCCCATACTGTACCTGCTTCTGTACCTTCTAGTGGACTATCTTTATCTACGAATACATCATATAAGGCTGCGGCTGCAGTAGGTCTAAAATTAGAAACCATTTGAGTGCCACTATATCGTCTTAACATAGAACGCATATCTGATTCTGTAATCATATGAGCAGGTTTCTTTTGAAAGAAAGTGCCTGATAGTATTTTGTTTAATCCTTTTTTAAGATGTTCTTCATCTTCCCATATCTCTGTAGGTGTTCTCATCTTACCACACTTAATACCCCATGCATGTTCCATATATGACCATGCAAGATTAAGACCATGTGCTGATTGACCTATGACTTTATTCTTTCTATCAATAAGTGTATCTCGTCTATAGTTTACTAGTTGATTAAATATCTCATTACGCCATTCTTTACTTTTAGGATAATAAGGAAAACCTTTAGTTTTCCAATCATCATGTATCTGTTGAATGTTATCTATCATATAGGTAAACCTCTCCTGGTAGTGTGTTACTTGCCCATGCTGTTGTGCCGACTAGTTTCATATTATTTTTAACATAGAATTTCTTTGCTATTTCGTTATCACTACGAACACTTAAAAATACTCGTCTTGGTTTTACAAACTCAAAGAACTTTTGTAGTGCTGTACTTGCTGAACCATTTTTATGTTTAGCTGCTATTTGATGTAATATACAATCGCCTTGTTGAGCAATTATTTCACCAATCTTTTGTTTTCTTTTATAAAACTTATATGTAATTACAACATCATTATCGTATATAAGATTACCTTGTGCAATTTGTCGTTTCATGTAATCTGTACGAATATGAGGAAACCACTTTTTGTGTTGATAAAAGATTTCTTTTACCGATTCAAAATCTATTTCTTTAGCATGATTCATAATTTATATTATATCATAGTTAATTAAGAAAGTAAAGCTCTCATCTTTTCATTAGAGTAGCAATCAGCAACCAGATGTATTCTATCAATATCACTGGTGTTTCGAACAGCATGAGCTTTTGTAACATCAGTATAGTAATAATGTCCAGTCTTTAAATTATACTCTGTACCATCTTTATCTTTCGTATTTTCATATAAAGTAAATACCACATTGTCATTTGTTCTAATTGGCATATGTATTCTGATTATATCGCCATCATCAAAACCAATGTCTTTGTCTATCTTGTCTGTATGTTTACCAATAACCTTACCTGCTTCTAGCCTCATAAATCTAACTCTCTCGAACTCACATGGTAGTTTTTTAAGCATACCTAATATAGGTTTCATTGTTGTAATTACTGATAGTGTAGTCCATTGTAATTTAGTGTCTATGTTTACTGAACTCTTTAATACACCAGGTTTTAATATATCTAAAGGGTGATTACCATATCCGTGTAAAGATAAAGCATCCCACCCTCCTTTTGCATATTTTGTTTTTACTTTCTTAAAGACCATATTATCAAGATTTGCAGCCACACTATTAAGTATTGAAGTGTCATTGTATGCTTCTAGTGATAATTCTTTTATTATAGGTCTTGTTAGTTTCATTTATTTCTCTTTCTAAAAAATCTTCGCCATAAGGTAGACCGTGTCATTGATAATATGGTAAATATTAATGCGATTTGGAAGTTTTCAAATATCGTAGGATGTAAGTCAAATAAAGGGAAAACTGTTAATTGATATATAATGGCTAAAAAGAAACCACTACCGACATCTATTACACTTTCTACGATATCTCTACTAATTTTGATTTTTAACGGGATTTGCCGTCTCATAGCCGCCTGGTAGGCGGTGTTTAGAGCTGTCTTGATATCATAGTACCCCCTAATTTTAGACATTTTTACTTGAAACCTCACTTCTTAATCTTTGTTGTTGTGCTTTAATTGTTTCTTTAACTAATTTAGATTGTGCTTTCTTAGCCCTATCTAATTTCAATTTTCCTACTAGGTCAGTAAATACATATCCGTTCATGTGTTCATTTTCATGTTGAAATATTCTTGCTGACATGCCATGTAAATATTCGTCAACTGTCTTGCCATTCTCATCTGTATATTGTACATTTACCCATTGAGGTCTTTTGATTGATAGAAATAAAAATGGGAATGATAAACAACCTTCTTTCATTAAAACTGTTTCTTCACTTAAATCTTTAATAATTGGATTAAAGCAGTTTCTTACTTTGCCATCATCTATCTGTGGGTGTCCTCCCATAACAAACATACGAAATGGTAGACCAACTTGATTTGCTGATAAGCCTATGCCACCATATTTAACCATACTCTTATACATTTTATCAGACAATTCTTTTCTATCTTTTATCTCAAACACTTTTAACATATCATCTGTATAAGGTGCTATATTCATTAACAGTCTAGGGTCTGTAGGCGGTATTAATGGATATGCATTAGGGTCCTTTTTCTTTAAATGTTTGTGCATATCCTTAATTGGTCTTGCTTGTCTATCTAAAATTTTAGGTTCTTCTTTTTTAAAATTTTGGTCTTTATCTAGAATAGGAGTTTTACCACTTGTAATATCTTCGTAGTATCTTACTGCCTCTTCTATTTTTTCTGGTGTTAGTTTTTCTGCCATTATTCTGCCATCCTTGTAAAGTTTTTATATTTCTCAAACTTCATTACTCTTGGGAACTTATCTATAAGAGTGTCGCCTTTGTGAGATATGACAAATACATTTTCTTTTTTCAAAGTATAATGAAGTATTCGCATAAACTCATCTGTGCCTGAGCTGTCTAGTGAACTATCAAATATTTCATCAAGTATAAGTAGATTTGTATTTGTAGAATTTTTAAGTTTAGCAATTTCTCGCCATGTAAATAGTATTGCCAAGTCTATTCTTAACTTTTCACCCTCACTAAATGAATGATAGTTAAACTCATCTCTATGTCTAGATTTTATTGTCTCGTTAAATTCTTCATCTAGACTAAAATTAACAAAGAAATCCATACTTGCTAAATTCTTGTTAATTAATTGATTCATAATTGGTAGATATTGTTTTATAATTTTAGTTTTGATACCAGTATCTTGCATAAGATGTCTAGCGGTATCTATGTAAATCATTTCTTGTTTCTGGTCTAACTTATCTTTTTCTAGTTGCGAAGATTGACTGACTAACTGATTTAACTCACCAGTTTGTTCAGCTGTAGATACCTTTTCATCTTGTAATTCTGTTATCTCTTGACTTAATCTAATTGTTTGTTTTTTTATTTCTTCTATAGATGTCTCATAACGATTAATCAATAACTCTCTTTCTCTGATTAAGACCATTGTTTTATTAATCGTGGTTAGTTTCATATCACTAGTTTTAATTTCTTTTTCTATCTGACCAAGTGCTATTTCTAACTCTTGTACTTTTTCTGCCTTTTTGCTAATCATTGTAGATTTAAATGCTTCATCAATTGCTTGTTGACAAGTAGGGCAATCATTGTATGTCTGAAAGAAACTTAAATCTTTTTTATGTTTGTTACAAGTATTCTCTAACTTTGCTTCCATATTGTGAAGCTTCTTATGTTTAGCAGTTATCTTTGTTTCATCTAATACTAGTTTTTGTAATTCAGCAATCTCTACTCTAACTTGTTTTATATCTTCTTCATAGTTAGATATATCGATTGTAGATTTATCTAAATCTGCCTTTTTAGAGTCTGCTAAATCTTTACTACGATTACTAATATCATCAATATATTTTCTTTTATCTTCAATCTTGTTATCAACTAACTGAAAATTAAAATCTGTTTGTTTAATTAACTCATCTTGGTTCTTTTGTTTCTCTCTAAACAGCAAGTTCATTTTAGAAAATATTTCAATGTCTAATATTTCTTCTACTACTTGTCGCCTATGCCTTGCTCTTAGTTGCATAAATGGCACAAACGAAGCATTACCTAGTATCACAACTTGAGTAAATGACCTAAAGTTTAGTTTTAATATTTGTTGTTCTAGATGTTTCTGATAATCTCTTTGAGCAGCGTCTTGATTTAACATATCACCATCACACCATATCTCAAATATATTTGGTTTGATGCCTCTTATAATCTTATAATCTTTTTGACCTACTGTAAATTCAACTTCAACAACACATTCTTTTTCGTTAATAGAATTAATTAATTGGTCTTTTTTAATCCCACGAAATGGTCTTTGAAACAAACCAAAACATAAGGCGTCTAACATTGTAGATTTCCCTGCACCGTTTTCACCGACAACTAATGTAGTATTTGCTTTGTCTAAATCTATTTCTATAAACTGTTGACCTGTACTTAAAAAGTTTTTATATCTTACTTTTTTAAATAATATCAATCTTTGACCTCCGTATCTTGTGCTTCAACATACATTTCTTTAATCATAATCTTTAATTTGTCTTTGTCTAGGTCAACAGGTAACTGGTCTACATAATCATTAACAAGTGTGATTGTATCTTCAGAACCTTCTGCTACATTATCACTTACATTCGTATGACTTAAATCAGAATAATCTTCTATTATCTTTAATTCATGTACACTAATCTCATTGTATAATCTATCAAGGAGTCTATCAAACATTTGATGGTCTTTTTTGTTTGCTACTACTAGTTTAATAAACTTTTGATTGTAGTCTGTTATATCAAACTTATCATAGTTTTTATCGGTATCATCATACACAAGTTTTTTAAATATTGTATGTGGGTTCTTTATAAACTCAACTTCTCTTGTTTCAGTATCGAATACATGAAAACCTTTTTGATTGTTGTAATCCGACCATGTCATTTCATATTGACTGCCTAGATAATAAACTTGACCATCGTCATTCTTGTGATGAAAATGACCACTATAAGTTTTTTCAAATCGTGATACAATTGATTTATCATAACCGTGTCTTTGTACTACGGTGTCCATCATTCTAAATCCGTTTAAGTCAAAATGACCCATGCATACATCAGCATTTGCTGTGTTCAACATTTCAAAACAATGTGCTTCGTTTTCAGGATTAATCCAAGGCATCATCAAAATATTTAAACCATCAAACTCTACAACTTTAGGATCCTCGTAAATAAATGGTTCGTTCACGCCATCAGGTGCTGTACATAATGATTGAATAGCATTTACTTTATTTGTATTTCGATAATAGATATCGTGGTTGCCTATGAGTATGTGTGTATCTATCTTTTCATCCCATAGTCGTTGCATAAACTTATGTCTAAAGTTGTGTGCAATTCTAAAGTTAATAAATTTTCTTCTATCAACAACATCACCTAAATGAATAAGTGTTTTTATATTGTTCTCTTTTAAATAAGGAAAGAATACATTGTCATAAAACTTATAAAAGTATTCATCAAATATATTACTATCATTTCTGGCACCAAAATGGGTGTCATTTAACAATGCTATTTTCATATTAGTATTTTAATCTTCTTTTGTATTTTTTTGTAGATAGTCTAACATTTGACTTTGATACTGAGCCTCATCACCAATCATTTGGTCCATCATATTATGAGCGCCATATTCATGAATTAGTTTATTTTTTATAGTTGATTGTTTTTTTTCTTTTTGTATTCTTCTAATAAATGCATAGTAAATTATTTGTGTAAAATATGCAAATGGATTTTTACTCTTATCTGGATTGAAATTGTACATATATTGTAAACAGTTCTCAATACCATCACTAATCATATCATCTCTATAAGTATAATTAATAAAATTTGGTCTGTAAGATAGGTGATTAGCAATCTTTAAAAAACATTCACCAATATAATTAGTAACTACCGGTTTTTCTTTACCTTGCTCTTTAGCCTTCTCACAGTTATCCCTATATTCTATCATCGCTTCTAGGAACTGAGCATTATTTACATAATGAGGCTTCTCTCTTGGTTTTAATTTTACTTCTTTTACTTTTTTTACTTCTTCGTCTTCTTTTTTCATAATTTTTATTATACTACATTTTGTGTTTAAATGCAAGCCTTTCTATAAGTTTTTTTAATTTAATTTTATTCCTGGTTACTGCTTGACAATCCTAGGAATGTGTGTATAATCGACTATGTCGCTGCTTGATAAGAAGCTAAGCTATAAGACAGTTAGTGTATAGTCTTATTATCAAGTTCTTCATATTCTAATTGTGCTTCTTCTTGTTCTTCTTGTTCTCTTAACTCAGTATCTAAATCTTCAGCAACCTCTAACATCTTTTCTATCTCTTGAGGTGTGTAGGCTGCCTTTATTTTAGTATGTTGTAACTTTGACAATATTACTTCATAATAGTTTGCTAATTCTTTTGCAGCTCTTGAAATAACCATTACCTTATCTTTTGGAACAACAAACATTTTATCGTTTGTAAATGGTACCCAAGGTGCTAGGGTGTTATCGTCTTTTAGTCCTTGTGCAGTCATTCTTGGGGTTGTAATTAATTGTAAAGGATTTTGTATTCGTAAAAAGTCTTTATCTATAGATATACTTCCAACTAATGTACTGCCGTCTGTTAACCTAACTATTCTATAGTCTGTTAAATCGTTTGGGGCTTTTTCTTGTAATTTATCCATATAACTATTTATCTATTCTTTTAGGTCGATATTATGCATCTCGTAATCAAACTCTTCCTCTGTATAGATGTTTATCCTTTCTTGAAAATGTTTTAATGTAAAGTTTTCTTTAGATTTATAAGTTAAATCATCTGCTATATCATACAAGGTAGCATTAA
>Ga0209830_10001645_pt1 | contig 19294 bp, 19 predicted proteins | sample ArcticOcean_MG_C_12_FD_187439 | JGI IMG/M metagenome (GOLD analysis project Ga0209830, IMG submission 187439) | Marine microbial communities from western Arctic Ocean - ArcticOcean_MG_CB8_130 (SPAdes) (version 2) | ecosystem: Environmental > Aquatic > Marine > Oceanic | place: Arctic Ocean...
AAACGTTTGGTTTATTTTTCATGGATTTTAAAAACGATCTTAATGTTACTATTACGCAATCTGGTTTAGCGATCGGAATTCAAATGTTAATGTGGGGATTAACAGGACCTATATTTGGTGCAATTGCTGATAGATATGGTGGTCATAAAGCAATTAGTTTAGCTTTTATTTTTTATATTTTAGGAATTTATTTTTTATATTCTGGACCTAACACAGGACTTTTTTTTCAAATTGATTTAGGAATCCTTGTTGGTATTGGACTGGGGGGTACCGCTATAAGTATTCCAATGTCAATTGTGGGAAAACATTTTCCGCTATCAAATAGAACTATAGCTATGAGTATAGTAACAGCTGTTGGTTCATTTGGTTATTTTATTTCACCGCTCTATACTAATTACTCAATATCAAATAATGGGTGGGTTAATACTCTGTTTATATTTATGATAGTTTTAATTCTAGGTCTTATTATATCTTTTTTTGTTAGATCTCCTTCGTTAGCTCAATCAACTGAAAAACCGAACAATCAAAGCACAATGAATGCGTTAACTGAAGCTTTTCAAAATAAAAGCTACCTATTTTTAACAGCAGGTTTTTTTGTATGTGGTTTTCACATTACCCTAGTAGGCACTCATGTACCGGTTTATATTGCTGACAGAGGTCTAGAAGAATGGACGGCAGCTGCAATCTTATCTTTAATCGGTTTATTTAATATATTTGGTTCTTTAACATCTGGTTACTTATCTACAAAAATAAGTAAAAAAGTTATTTTAAGTGTACTTTATTTTTTAAGAGGAATTTCGATTTGCTTCTTTATATTCTTACCACCAAGTAATATTAGTTCATTTATTTTTGGAGCCACATTTGGCTTCTTATGGCTTGCAACTGTACCAGCTACAAGTGGAATAGTTGCTCAAATGTTTGGAACTAAATATTTGGGACTTTTATATGGTATTGTTTTTTTAAGTCATCAAATAGGCTCTTTTTTAGGTGCTTATCTAGGTGGGCTATTCCATGATTTATATGGGTCATATGACTATGCGTGGTATTTGGCAATTGTACTTTCTGTCTTTGCAGCAATAATACATTTACCAATAAAGGAACAGGCAGTTTTAAGATTAAAAACAGAATAGCAAATTGATTAAGAAAAATTATCTAGAAGATTTAAATAAATCAAACAAACCTTTTATTATCTATAAATCGGATAAGGGATTTGATTTATATACTAATTTTTCAAAAAAAATTATTTTAACAAACATAAATATTAAAAAATTTATTAATAATAACAATAAATTAAAATCTAAAAATAAAGAAACTGATTTATTTATTGGTTTTTTTGGATATGAAATTTTAAATAATTTAATAGGTGTTAAAATAAAAAAACAAAAGGGGTTAAAGTTTCCCAAAGGTATTTTTTACAAACCTGAAACTAAAATAAAATTTTCTAATAAGTTAAGTTATAGTCCATCAGAATTTATCAAATCTAATAAGGTTTTTAATATTAATTTAGATAAAGCATCTTATGAAAAAATTTTTAATAAATTTAAAAAAAAAATTAAAGCTGGTGAAACTTATCAAATAAAAATTTGTACCAAATATAAGAATAACTCTAAAGTAGATGCACTAGATTTTTTTTGTAGACTTGTAAAAAGCAATATGGCTCCAGAAGCATTTATGATTAAGGATAAAAATTATTCAATAATTAGTTGTTCACCAGAAAATTTAATAACTAAAAAAAGTAATTTTATAACTACCAAACCAATAGCAGGAACGTTAAAAAAAAATAAAAAACTTAATAAGATAAAAGCGCTATCTTTCTTTAAGAAAAATATAAAAGAAACTAAAGAACACAATATGATTGTAGATATGGAAAGAAGTGATTTATCTAAAATTTGCAAACCAGGAACGGTTAAAATTATCAAAAAGAAAACAGTAGAAGAATATAAGGATCTTTACCATTACGTGAGTTTAATAAGGGGTAAATTAAAAGATAAAATTTCTTCATTGGATATTGTAAAAGCGATGATGCCTGGTGGATCAGTAATAGGTTGTCCTAAAATTAGCACTCTTAATTTACTTAATAATCAAGAGAACGAAAATAGAAATATTTATACTGGTAGCTTTGGTTATATAAAATTTAATGGGGATATGAGGTTTAATATAATTATTAGATCTATTTTAAATTATCAAAATCAATCAGAAATATCGGTTGCGTCAGGTGTTGTTATTGATAGTAATGCAAAAAATGAGTTTAATGAAAACTATATTAAAGCTAAAGCTTTAATGGATCTTTACAAATGATTTATATAATTGATCATAATGACTCGTTTACACACAATGTGATTCATCAATTTTCAAATTTTGATGATGTGGAGTGTGATAATTTTAATAAGATTGATCAAAAAAAACTTACTAAGGCTGAAGTAATAGTTTTTTCACCTGGTCCAGGTTCCCCAAAAAACTACCCAATTAGCTCTGGTATTTATAAAAAGTTTAAGGGAAAAAAGAAAATCATAGGCATATGTCTTGGTTTTCAGCAAATTTTATATTGTGAGAAAGGTAAAATAATTGAACAAAAAAAGATTTATCATGGATACCAGTCTAAAATTAAAGTAACCAGTGATAACTCTTTATTTAAGAAAAATCGTAAATTTAATGTTGGAAGATATCACTCTCTAAAACTAAAAGAACCATTTGTTGCAAAAAATTTTGAAATTACAATGAGATGTGCTATTTCAAATGTAGCAATGGCTATAGAAAATAATAATGAAAAAGTATATGGCTTTCAATTTCATCCAGAATCTTTTTTAACTGAAAATGGCAACTTACTTATTAAAAAAATCTTATCAGCGTAATACACTCAAAGAAGTTAATTTTATGGATCTTTGGGGAGACAAAGGTGTGTTCACTACAATGCGAATTTTAGGAAATCCTATTAAAATTCTTTTCTTTAAAAATCATATAAAAAATTTAATTAAATCATTAAAGGTTTATAAATTAGATAGAGTTAATATTGAAAAAGATATTCTTAAGATAATCAAATTAAATATTGATAAAACTAAATCCTATAACCACCTTCTTAGAGTGGCCATAAACAAAAAAATAATTTCTATTTCTTTAAGAGATAGAAAAACTCCTAAGCTTAAATTTAATTTAAAATTAATAAATCATAAAAGAGTTGATCCAGAGCTCAAAAATTTAAAATATAAATTAATATTAAAGTATTTAACCAAGATGGATAACGCTACATCAGATGTAGCTTTGTGCTTTCAAAAAAAAATATTAGAAAGTGGAACATCAAATATAATTTTTATAAAAGAGAATAAGATCTACTCTCCTTCTAAAAACATTTATAAAGGTGTCACTTATAACTTTTTTAAAAAAAAATTAGGTAAAATTATCAATAAAGAAATTTTAGTTAATTCTTTGACTGATTATGATGAAATTTTACTTATTGGCTCTGGAAAAGCAGTTACTTCTGTAGAAACTATTAAAGAGATGAAGTGGAAAAGAAAAGGTTTAAAACATTATAAAATACTTTCTAATTTTTATAAAAAAGAAATTTTGAAGTGTCCAGTTTATAGGTAGAATTTTATTATGAGAGATCCAAATAACCCATGTTTATTTTGTAATATTAAAGAGAGTGGCCTAGCTGATGAAAATACATTAGCTTACACAAGTTATGACACTTATCCAGTTTCTGAGTTGCACTGCTTAATCATTCCAAAGCGTCATACTAAAGATTATTTTGAATTAACTAATGATGAGGTTATTGCTTGTAATGATCTTATAAAAAGAATTAAAGAAGAAATTTTATTAAAAGATCCATCTGTTAAGGGCTTTAATATTGGATCAAATGTTGGAAAAATTGCTGGTCAATCTGTTTTACATTGCCATATTCACTTGATACCAAGAAGAGAGGGCGATGTTGAAAATCCACAAGGCGGTGTAAGGTCAGTTATTCCCCTAAAACAGCACTATAAACGTAAAGTGTAAGTTGTATTGTTAAATGATAAATTGTGACTTATATAACGGTTGATCTATTATTTCATCTATAATAAAAACTGAAAATTAATTAAGATTCTAATAAAGGGTAATAATCAATATGATGTCAATTAATCCATACGCTATGTTAGCAGAAACTATTTCTCCATTAGCTATTCAAGGTTTCATTTTAGCGATGCTAGCTTTAATCGTTATTGGAACAGTTGTTCAAATGATCCATCATAAAAATCTTACTTATTTTTTTAATAATGCAAAAAAAGCAAAATTAGCTGCTGAAAGAGAGCTCGGTGTTGGAGAAAAAACATCTGTTATTTTAAAAACTGTAGTGCATGATATTGCAACTACTGCAGAATTAGGTGCTGGTAAAAGAAGAATTGCTCATGTTATGGGGATGTATGGAACCATTTTATTTTGGGTTGCATCAGTTGTATTGGTTTTTGGTTATACTGGAACTGGAGCATCTGTATCAACAATTTGGCCTATGATTTGGCATGTTGGAGCAATTATGACTTGTGTTGGTGGTTATTGGTTCTGGTTATTTTTGAGAGTTGATGTGTTAGCTGAAGCTAACCCATGGTACAGAATTATTAAAGCAGACTTATTCGTCCTTGCACTTCTTGCATGTGCAACTACTGGACTTGCTTGGTCTTATTTTCAATCTTCAGGATCAGCTGAATTAGGATACTTGTTTTTAATTTTATTTATTACCTCAAACATTGTTTTATTTGGGGGAGTTTATTGGTCAAAATTTGCGCACATGATTTACAAACCAGGTGCTGCAATCCAAAAAAACTTAGCAGAAGCAGATGGATCTAGAGATAATCTTCCTCCACTAGCAGATGCGCCAAAACAATTTGGACTAGGAATTAAAAGAGAACAACCCAAACACTATTAAAGAGAAAGAGGTAATATAATATGTCAACTTTTGTATATATGACGAGATGTGATGGATGTGGTCACTGTGTGGATATTTGTCCATCAGACATAATGCACATTGATGAAAATATTAGAAGAGCAGTTAACATTGAACCAAATTTTTGTTGGGAATGTTATTCTTGTGTTAAAGCTTGCCCTAACCATGCAATTGATGTTCGTGGTTATGCAGACTTTGCTCCTATGGGGCATAGTGTTAGAGTTAGAAGAGAAGAGGAAAAAGGAACTATCTCTTGGAAAATTAAATTTAGAAACGGAACTACAAAAGACTTTGTTTCTCCAATTACAACAAAACCATGGGGTGAATTTATTCCTAAATTAGCAGATGGTGATAAGCCTAAACAAGGAGAGATTAACTCTCAAGCTCTTTACACAGAACCTAAAGGTTTAAATATTGATGGTGAGCTACCTTCAGTACCTAAGGACTCATTTAAAAAAGGTGTTTACTACTAATGGCTAAACATAAAACTCATTACGAAGATTGTGATGTTTTAGTTGTTGGTGGTGGAATGGCAGGTACGGGTGCTACTTTTGAAGCTAGACACTGGGGTAGAGATATGAAAATTATTTGTGTTGAGAAAGCAAATATAGATAGAAGTGGAGCAGTTGCTCAAGGTCTATATGCTATTAACTGTTACATGGGTATGCAATGGGGTGAAAATCAACCAGAAGATCACGTAAGATATGCACGTAATGATCTAATGGGAATGGTTAGAGAAGATTTAGGTTATGACATGGCTCGTCACGTAGATTCAACAGTTCACATGTTTGATGAGTGGGGTTTACCAATGATGAAAAATGAAAAAACAGGTCGTTACCTCAGGGAAGGTAAATGGCAAATTATGATTCATGGTGAAAGTTATAAACCAATTGTTGCAGAAGCTGCTAAAAAATCAGCTGACAAAATTTACAATAGAATAATGATTACTCATCTTTTAATGGATGAGGCTCAAGAGAATAGAGTAGGTGGAGCTGTTGGTTTTAATATGAGAACTGGGGACTACCATGTATTTAGATCAAAAACTGTAATCGTAGCAGCAGGTGGAGCATCACACATCTTTAAACCAAGAGCGGTTGGTGAAGGAATGGGAAGAACTTGGTATGCACCCTGGAGCAATGGTTCTGCTTATGCATTACCTATTGCTGTTGGAGCGAAAATGACACAAATGGAAAATAGAATTGTGTTATGCAGATTTAAAGATGGTTATGGTCCTGTTGGAGCATACTTCTTACACCTTAAAACTTATACTCAAAATGCAAATGGAGAGAATTATGAGAAGAAATGGTATGATCAAACTAAAGAATTAGTCGGTGAATACATTGATCATCATCCAACCCCAACTTGTCTGAGAAACCATGCATTTATTCAAGAAACTATCGCAGGCGGTGGACCTATTCACATGGTTACTACTGAAGCTTTCCAAGATCCACATCTTGAGACTGTTGGCTGGGAGAATTTTTTAGGGATGACAGTCGGCCAAGCTGTAGTTTGGGCTTCACAAAATATTGATCCTAAGTATACAAATCCTGAATTAACTACATCAGAACCATACGTTATGGGTTCTCATGCAACTTGTTCTGGAGCTTGGGTAAGTGGTCCTGAAGATTTATCACCACCAGAATATTTCTGGGGGTATAACAGAATGTTAACTATTGATGGACTTTTTGGTGCAGGTGATACTGTAGGCGGAAGTGCACATAAATTTTCATCTGGATCTTTTACAGAAGGTCGTTTAGCTGCAAAAGCTGCGGTTAAGTATATTAATGATAAAAAAGCAGAGGGTATTAAAGTTACAGATAAACAATGCGAAGACTTCAAAGAGGCTATCTTTAAACCCTTAGAGACTTATCAAGTTGCTCAAAATGAGATTACAGGTGGAACAGTTTCACCAAGTTATATTTCTCCAATTCAAGGACTTCAACGCCTACAAAGAATTATGGATGAATACGTTGGTGGAATTGCTACAAACTACATGACTAATGGTAATATGCTTAAAAGAGGCCTAGAATTATTAGCGTGGTTAGAGGAAGATTTAGAAAAAGTGGGAGCTGAAGACTTACACCAACTTATGAGAGCTTGGGAATTAAAACACAGAGCTTTAACTTCTCAGTGTGTAACAGAACACACCATGTTTCGTGAAGAAACTCGTTGGCCTGGTTACTATTACAGAGGCGATCATATGAAATTAGATGATGATAATTGGCACTGCTTAACAGTTTCAAGACGTGACCCAAAAACTGGTAAATTCTCTTTAGAAAAAGTACCTGTTTATCACATAGTTGATGAGAATGAGAAGAAAAAAGCTTCTTAAAAAATAATTTAAATTATGAATATTTTAGAGAAATCTGACGATGAGATAGTAGCAATTGCTAAACCCATTTGGGATAATCTTGTTAAAACATCCAACATGAAGGATTATGGTGGTTTCACTAAAGATTTTGGAACCCAAATGTTGTTTGGAGCTAATGAAGTAGAGCTTGGTAAGCAGTGGGCTAACAATAAATTATTAACCAGTTTAGCTGAAGATTATGAAGCTTTTGGGTGTTTAAGAAGAGGCCTAAATATAACTGTATTATTTAAACAAAAGAGTAAAGAGATTGAAGGAGAGTTTCTTGGAAGATTGGTACTCGGCGTTGAAGGTGAAGATGTCAAAGTCTTTGGAGCAACAATTTACTAGTCATAAATATAATTCTTAATATCGTAACTATATTGTTTGACAATTAATTGACTAGTGGTATTTAGCCATAATAATGCAATTAATTAACCAAAAAATAATAAAATTCTTACCACAGCAAATAACAAAAAATTTTGCTAAAGCAGCAATTGCTATTAGTTTATTTGCATATTGGGGGTTAATAATTGTTGGTACATTTCTTCAGTTTAATTAAAATCTACTTTTAAATTAATTTTTATTTATATCAATTTATTGACAACGTTATAGTTGAGGCATAATTAGTTATTTATAACTCTATGGATGTTTTTTTACCAATTGCAGAAGTCTCAGTAAATGTTTTAGCAATATTTGCCTTAAGTGGAGTTGTTGGTATTTTGTCTGGTCTCTTTGGTGTGGGAGGTGGTTTTTTAATGACACCTTTTTTAATTTTTTTAGGGGTACCACCAGCTTATGCAGTAGCAAATGAAGCGAATAATATTTTGGCAACATCTGTTTCTGGTTCAACCACACATTATTTAAAAGATACACTTGATTATAAAATGGGTTTAATGATTGTTGTTGGTGGGTCTATTGGAACACTACTTGGGATATGGACATTTACTTATTTTAAAGGAATTGGAAAAATTGATATTGTAATATCACTGGCCTACATGTACATCTTAGCAATTATTGGAACAGCAATGTTAGTTGAGGGTCTTGGTGAAATTGAAAAAGCTAGAAAAAAAACTGTTATTAAAAAGAAACTACATGTTCATTATTGGATACATGGTTTACCATTTAAAATGCGTTTTCCAAGATCAAAACTTTATGAAAGTGTTTTCACACCAATTATTATTGGTTTAATAGTTGGATTTATTGCGGCAATAATGGGAATAGGAGGTGCTTTTATTTTAGTGCCTGCAATGATTTATATTATTGGAATGCCAACTAGATTAATTCCTGGAACCTCTTTATTTGTAACTATTTTTGTAAGTGTAATTGTAACATTTTTACATGCATTTAATTATGGTTCTATTGATTTAATTTTGGTTGCTATGTTAGTTCTTGGATCTATCGTCGGTGTTCAAGCAGGTCAAAAATTAGGAGAAACAATTGATAGTACTGGGTTAAAAACTCTATTAGCAGTTTTGTTGTTGTTAGTTGGTATAGCTATTGCCTACGATACTTTTTTTGCTGAACATGTTATTAATGAAATAACTAAAATTGATGTGAATAATTTAAACTCATTATCAATGTTTATTAAAAAACTTTCAGTTGAGATGCCAACTTTATATGGATTGTTTTCAATTTTATTTGCAATTACCCTAGGAGTAGGTGCTGCTTTTATTAGAAGGTTCTTTTCAAATCTGAGAAAAAAATATTTATAAAATATTCTTAATAATACTCAGTTAATACCCCATTTAATTTTATTCCAAATTCTTTCATGAAAATAATAAAAAAAAAGTGGAATAATTGAGCCCAAGCCGAGTATACTCGCACCTTTAAAGCTACCAGTAAAAATATATCCAAATATTATCCAATAGATAAAAATAAAAAGTCTCCATGAGAAAGTTTTAGCAACAGAACGCATTTTTTTATCTGCCATGATATAACTTAACTCACAATAAATTTTGATTAAAGAGTTGTTTTATATTAATAATTAACAATGACCAATAATGTAAATAAATCTTTCTTAAAAAATTCCCATTTTATAATAGACTTAAAGTTATGTAGTGTGCGGTTAATTGATAACTGTAAGTTTCCTTGGATTATCTTAATTCCTAATAGAAAAAATATAACGGATATAACGGAACTGAAATCTATTGATCAAACACTACTTATGAAAGAAATAGTTCATTGTAGTAAATTAATGAAAAAGACATTCAAAACATCAAGACTTAATATTGAAAAGATTGGAAATGTAGTTCCTCAACTACACATTCATATTATAGCAAGATTCAAGACAGACAGTTCATGGCCATTATCTGTTTGGGTAGTTAAAAGTAAATTGTACTCAAAAAGTTTATTAAAAAAGATATTAATAAATATGAATAAGTTTTTTATTCAAAGATAATTTTATTGCTTGTTCTAATATAAAATTCATTTATAAAATTAGACAATGAATAAAATTCTTTTAAGATTAAGAAAATCAATATTTAAAAAATTTGGATTAAGAATTTCACCCATAGAAAATAATTCGCTTGAATATTTATTTCCTGAAGCAACAAATTCTGAAATTGATATAGTTAAAACTGCTGCAAAATTTTCATTAACTAGCTTTGAAAGAATTTTTTGCCTGTTAAGGTCTATTCAACATGTAAATAATAATAATCTTGAAGGAGACTTTGTGGAATGTGGTGTTTGGAAAGGTGGAAATTTAATTTTATTTAAAAAGATGATTGAAAAATTAAAAATTAAAAATAAAAAAATTTATGCTTTTGATACTTTTGAGGGTATGTCTGAACCTACAGACAACGATAGTGATGCAGATGGTTTTTTAGGTGGGTTTAAAGCTGCATATTATATGCGAACGCAAAAAAAAGATATTAATATTGATAATATTCATGGTTATGCACCAATTGAAATGGTTAAGCAAAATTTTAAGAATAACACTAGTGATATAAATGATCTATTTTTAGTTAAAGGAAAAGTTGAAGACACATTAAAAATTCCATCAAATATTCCTGAAAAAATCTCAATTCTTAGACTTGATACAGATTGGTATGAAAGTACAAAGATTGAATTAGAAGTCTTGTACCCTCGTTTAGTTAAAAATGGAGTTTTAATTATAGATGATTATGGAGAGTGGTCTGGATCTAGAAAAGCTACTAATGAATATTTTAAGGATAAAAAAGTTGCTATGTTCAAAATTGATAGAGCAGCTAGATTAATTTTTAAACCTTGATGAGGTTAGTATTTTTTGAAGGTTTATAAAGCAGAGGTAGTTTTAGTCTCCCTCCACTACCTCTTAACTTATATCTATATGATTCTCTCTAATTTATTTAACACTTAATAATTGAAACTAGACTTTATTAAATCCTTAGTTTATTAAAACTGATACTACTTCAATTAAATTAATTAAAATTTTTTAAGGAACTTTTGATCAAAACAACTCTTTCATCATTTGCTAAATCTATTGGATTTAACGCTCAAGATTATATTCCTAATGAGGGGGCGTCACTCTCTTTATTTAGAATTGAAGTTTTGTCTGGTTTAACGGTTGCTTTAGCATTAGTTCCTGAAGCTATCGCCTTTGCTTTTGTTGCAGGTGTTGCACCTTTATCGGGTCTTTATGCAGCATTTATTGTTGGCTTAATTACAGCTGTATTTGGTGGTCGACCAGGAATGATTTCTGGTGCTACAGGTGCCTTAGCTGTTGTGATGGTTGCACTTGTTATGGACCACGGAGCCCAATATTTATTTGCTACTGTAGTTTTAATGGGATTTTTACAGTTACTAGCAGGAGCTTTTAAACTTGGGAAGTTTATAAGAATGGTACCTCAACCAGTAATGTTAGGCTTTGTTAATGGTCTTGCGATAGTAATTGGTATTTCACAATTAAGTCAATTTAAAACCATTAATGCAATGGGTCAACCTGTGTGGATTTCAGGAAACACTTTATATTACTCAATGGCTTTTGTTGTTTTAACAATGTTGATAATTTGGTTACTTCCAAAGGTTACCAAAGCTGTGCCCGCAACACTAGCGGCTATCTTAACAACATCTATATTAGTTTTAGTATTAAAAATTGATATTCCAAATGTTGGAGATCTTGCTAGTGTTAAAGGGGGTCTACCAAACTTTTCGATACCAAGTGTTCCATTAAACTTTGAAACATTAAAAATTATTTTTCCTTACGCTTTTATACTAGCAGCAATTGGTTTAATTGAGAGTTTACTAACCTTAAACTTAGTGGGTGAAATTACAAATAAAAGAGGTGGTGCTAGCCAAGAATGTTTAGCACAAGGACTGGCAAATACAGTTACAGGTTTTTTTGGTGGAATGGGTGGGTGCGCCATGATTGGACAATCTATGATTAATGTTAAATCAGGAGGTAGAACTCGAATGGCAGGTATAGCTGCCGCATTATTCTTATTAATTTTTATACTATATACCTCAACTTATATTGAGATGATTCCAATTGCAGCCCTTGTCGGGGTTATGTTTATGGTAGTGATTGGGACTTTTGCTTGGAACTCATTAAAGATATTATTTTTTGTACCAAAGAGTGATGCTTTAGTCATTGTTCTTGTAACCATTGTGACTGTTTTAGAAGATTTAGCGGTTGCTGTAATTGTTGGGGTAATAGTATCAGCATTGGTATTTGCCTGGAAATCAGCATCAAGAATTAGAGCGATCGAAAGACCTTCTATTAGAGAAAAAGGTGCAAAAGTTTATGAAATAGAGGGACCACTTTTCTTCAGTTCAACAGATAGTTTTTTAGAAATATTTAAACCAGAGGAAGACCCCGAAGTAATTATTATAGATTTTGCTGGATCTAAAGTAATCGATCAATCAGCATTAAAAGCAATTGAAGACATTGCTGACAAATACAACAGTTTTGGGAAAAAAGTTAAGCTTAGACATCTAACTCGTGATTGCCACAAATTGTTAAGTAGAGCTGGTCAGCTTGTTGTTGATAGTGATGATGATCCTGATTACGGAATGGCAGTTGATTATGATGTTAAATTAGGTATTTTTGGCAGATAAGATGAGCAAAGAGATAAAAGCAGATGATGTTATTTTTAATTTTTTCCAGCAAATATGTGATGAGAAAGATAATAAAAAGTGTATTGAACTTGGAAATGGTTGGATTAATGCAATGGAGACAAATCTCACTAACATGGAAAAAAACTTAGAAGAGACAGATAAAGTCAAACATCAAGAAAATATTGATAATAATAAGCAACATCTTAATAGTCTTAAAGGTAAAACTGCCACAGAGTGGCGTGAATACGCTACACAATGTATGGTAGAGATTTTAGATCATAAAAGTAAATCATGAATTTCTTTAAAAAATTATTTTCAAAAAGTAATTTAGAATTATATATTAATGATGGTGGGAGAGCTGCTGCTGGATATAAAGGTAAAGCTGGAGATTGTGTAGTTAGATCTATTGCAATTGTGTCAGGTCTGCCATACCAAAAGATTTATAACGATCTCTATAAAGCGAATGAAGAGTTTAGAACCTCATCGCGAACCAAACTTGCAAAGAGTTTAAAACGAAAAAATGATAGTCCAAGATCAGGCACTCATAGAATAGTTGTTAAAAAATATCTTGAAAAATTAGGATGGAGATGGACCCCAACAATGTTTATTGGGCAAGGTTGTAAAGTCCATTTAAAAAAAAATGAACTTCCTGGGGGTACTTTAATTGTATCTTGCTCAAAACATATAACTGTTGTTAAAGATGGTGTTCTTCATGATACGTATGATTGCTCAAGACATGGTACACGTTGTGTGTATGGGTATTGGAAAAAATCTTAATTAATAAATGCTGAGCCAAATGTGTCAATTATTAACTTAGCTCCATAATAATTAACATGATTAGAGTCCGAATAAAGTAATACCATATCTTCGTTGTATTGCTTGCATTCTTCTTCACTGCAAAATAAATCATACACTTGAAGAAAAGTTACATTTTCATTATGATTATCAAATACATCAAACACTTCATCGTTTCTTTTATTATAATCATTTTTAGATATGGTTGGTAGAGACGAGATTGCACTAGAAATATCTACTGAAGCCCCACGTAAAGTTTGTTCTCCAAGCCAGTCATGACTATGTTGATAAAATTCTGGAACAGGGTAAATAACAAAAATTTTTTTGTTAGCATCGAGTAATCTTTCTATTGTAGTACTAAATGATCGAGAGAAGGCGTTCACATTATCAGATATATTCTGTGATTTTCCTTGTTTGTCCCCCCATAACCGCGGTGTATCTGTAAACCTAAACCCCTGAGTATAGATTGCCCACTCTGCAATCAACACAACATTACTTATTTGATCATCATTCAGTATACGTTGAAATGCATTTTCAATTGTATTTGCACAACCTCCACCAGCCTCGAAGCCATTTATTATGGGGGCACAATAACCACCGCTAATTGCTAATGCTGATATGTTTTTTGTTTTCAAATATTCATTTGCATAATCAAATAATGCACCAGCGTGTGAATCACCAATAATAGCAAGACCTAAAGATCCCTTGCCTATCTTACAAAAATCGTTATCTAATAATTGACTTGCTGTACGTCTTCCAGCATTATGACAAAATGACGATTCAACGTTTGGTATTTTTTTTAAGTCATCCCAACCATTAATACGCTTGGTAAAACCACCATTAAAATTTCCAGCTAGCCCAAATAAGATAAGTGTTACAGAACAAATTACTGATAGTGTAAATATATGCTTTCTTTTGAAATATGTATTATTACGAAACGGCATTTCAATAAATTTCCAACTAAAACAAGCTAAAACAATAGAAGTTACAACTAACAATAACATTAGATTTGTGCTTGGATTATCTACGCTTCTTATCCGTGTAAATGCAAACAAAGGCTGATGCCACAAGTAAGCAGAATAGCTAACCAAACCAATTCCTACAAATCCTTTTGTGCTCAGCAACTTTGCTACATGAGTAAGTTTATCTCCATATAATAACAATAGTACAACCCCTAGAACTGGGACCAAAGCATAAAAGCCAGGGAATGGAGTGTTTTCATCATAGGCAAAAATAGAAAACACAATTAAAGTCAAGCCGACTAGTGAAAGAAAGTTATTTGATTTAACACCACGTTTTAAAATAATAAATGCTACAATAGATCCTGAAAACAGCTCCCAAACACGTGTAGGAGCAAGATAGAAATTAGCATTTGGCTTATCTTGCCAACCCCACTCACTTAATGTTAGACTTATTGAAGCTAATAATACTATTATCCAAAATACTCTTTTTTCCCCATAACGCCATGTTAAAAAAAGGAATATTGGAAACAGTAAGTAGTACTGTTCTTCAACAGCCAGGCTCCACGTGTGTAGTAACGGTTTCTCTTCAGCTGCAATAGCAAAGTAACTAACCTCTTTTGAAAAAAAAATGTTCGATGTAAATGAGCCAACTGCAGTAAGACTTTCAGAAAAGTTTTGCATCTGACTTGGCATCATCCACATCCAAGCAAATGGAATACATATTAACATTACAAAAATTAGAGCTGGAAGTATCCGACGTGCACGTCGTTCATAAAAGTTAATTAAACTAAAACGATTTTTTTCAATATCTTCTATTAAAATTGTGGTGATTAAATAGCCACTTATAACAAAAAAAACATCAACACCAACAAAACCCCCACTAAAAAGTTCAAAGCCTGCATGGAATAAAATTACTGGTACAACTGCAAGGGCTCGTAAGCCATCTATTTCAGGACGATATTTCATAAATAGCAAATTTTTTCAACAAAACCCCTACAATATATATTTTTTTAGAAATATAATCGATATAGAAAGTTCAATGATACCACCATTAAAACCATAACTAGCAAGTATAAAGAAATATAATCACAAGGTATCATCATTATTATTTACTTACCTTTATTATTAGCTACTTACTAGCTTCTTTTTAGGGTCATAGAAGGGTTTTTCAGAAACAGTTGCTTTGACATTCTTAGAAAACATCTCCACATCAAGCACCATTCCAATATCAATGCTATCAATAGAAACCATAGCAAGAGCTATATTCTTTTTTAACCTTGGTGAGTAAAAAGCAGAGGTTGTTTTACCAACTTCTTTATTATCTTTAGTTATTTTCCAAAATGTAGTGTTGGGTCCTTCTAAAGGAACACAGTCAAGTATAACACCAACTTGTTTTCTTTTAACTCTATTCTCATTAATCTTTTTTAATGCATCTTTCCCAATATAATTTACATCAATATCTAAATTAACTAATTGGTCTAGTCCAAGTTCATAAGGGTTGGTATTAATATCTGCATCTGCATGATAAGATAACATTCCACCTTCAATACGTCTTATTGAGGAAGTATGTCCTGGTTTTAATCCAAATTCTTTTCCAGCAGACATAATTTTTTCCCAAAGCTCATTTCCTTTAGAGCCATCTCTTAAGTAAAGTTCATAACTTAATTCACTTGACCACCCTGTACGAGATACAATTAATAGAATTCCATCAAGATTTAATTCACGGAGCCAATAATATTTGAGGTCATTAATACTTTCACCAAATAAGGCTTCCATAATTTTCCCAGAGTTTGGAACCTGCAACTGAAGGGGAGAGACATCTGGTTCAGTGATTTTTACATTTAAACCTGAATTTACTGCAACTCCCTGAGCCCATAATAAAATATCACTATCAGCAAGGGATAACCAAAAGTGATTTTCTTTTAATCTTAAAAGTACTGGATCATTTAAAATACCACCTTCATTATTTACAATTAAAATTAATTAATATTATGAGAGACCCAGTTCTAAATAGGGATGTTTTGTCACCTGGTGTCATAGATCGTGTTTTTAGAATCCTTATTCTTTATAAGAGTTATTTTAGCAAATAGCAGTAGTTTCAGCTGAATTACACTAGTATTACACTGTAGATCTTTATGTTAATATCTTGCTCCATGAGGAATCGTTTAAGTATTGTAGTTCTTGGTTTGTTGTGTTGCAATTTTGTATTTACGGCTGTGACCGTACAATCAATAATAGATAAATTTACTAGCTCACTTCCGGTATGTGAAGGAGGTGAACTTGAAATGAAAAAAGATAAGCTAGAGTGGTCAAAATGGAAAAATTGCTTTGGAGCATTAACTTATGTGGATAAAGATGGATTAATTGTATCATTGAAAGCAGAATTTGATGGTTATGGTAATATGCATGGAAAAACAGTTACCACTGATTATACGCGAGGATATAAAACTCTAACTTATGGTAAAAATAAAAAAGGTAAGCCTATTGGAAGTTGGTTTATGATTTTCCCTAATGGCAGAATTGGTAAAATGACAACTAAAAATGGGGAATTTCCAAAGGATATAAAGATTATTGTAGAAGGAAATTAGTGGAATAAAATTACTGGTACAACTGCAAGGGCTTTTAAGATATCTATTTCAGAACGATACTTCATAAATAGAAAATTTTTTCAACAATACCATTACAATATATATTTTTTTAGAAATATAATCGATATAGAAAGTTCACTGATACCACTGTTAGAATTATAACAAGCAAGTATAAAGAAATGTAATCACGAGGCGTTAACATAATTTATATTTTTTGGTCGTATTCACCAATTTTTCCAGTTTTTTGAAGCAAATCATCAATAAAATCAAAGATCTTTTTCTTTCTATTATCTGATGTAGGACTTTCAGTTACAACAACCAATGAAGGTTTATTTGATGAAGCTCTAATTAACCCCCAAGAACCATCTTCAAAAGAAAATCTAATCCCATTAACAGTTAAAACTTCAGTTATTTCTTGATCATCAATTTTAATTTTATTATTTTTAATTTCAGTTACTTGTTTAACCAAATTTTCAACCACTTGATATTTTTCTTCATCTTTACAAAATGGTGCCATTGTAGGCGTTTGAAAAGTGTTTGGTAATTCATTTATAATTTCATTCATTGTTTTTTTTTGACTTTCTAGTAAGTGACAAACTTGTATAGCTGAATTAATTCCATCATCATAACCAAAGCCTAATGGTTGATTAAAGAAGAAGTGACCACTTTTTTCAAATCCAGCCAAAGCTTTTTCAGTATTAACTTTTCTCTTTATATGGGAGTGACCTGTTTTCCAATAAATTGTTTCACAGTTATTTTCTAATAAAACTTTATCTTTTGAGTACAAGCCAGTTGACTTAACATCAACCACAAACTTAGAATTTTTATAAGAGTTAGATAAGTTTCTTGCAATTAATAATCCAATTTTGTCAGAAAAAATTTCATTACCCATATTATCTATAACACCAACTCTATCTCCATCACCATCAAAACCAAAGCCAATATCTGCATTGTTATCTTTTACAGCCTTACTTATTGCATGAAGCATTTCTAAGTCCTCAGGGTTTGGATTATATTTTGGAAATGTCCAATCCAAGTTACAATCTAACTCAATAACCTCACAACCAATACCTTTTAAAATTTCTGGTGCAAATATTCCAGCTGTTCCATTTCCACACGCTACAACTGCTTTAATTTTTTTTGTAATTTTATTTTTACTTATTAGGGCATCTTTGTAAATCTTCTGAAAACCATCAATTGATTTTTCACTTCCCTTTCCTTCAATAAATTTTTCATTTAAGGTAATGTCTTTTAACTCTTTCATTTCTTCTGGTGCATGGGTTAAACCTTTTTTGATACCCATTTTAACCCCTGTCCAGCCATTTTCATTATGACTTGCTGTAACCATTGCAACTGCATCTGCTTCTAAATTGAATTGTGCAAAATAAACAGTAGGGGACAAGGACAAACCAATATCTTCAATGTTACATCCTGTTGAAAGTAGTCCTTTTTTTAAAGCAGTTTTAATTTCTTCACTGTAGGATCTATAATCATGACCAACAATTACACGAGGACTATTTTTTTTTGTATGTTTTATAATTTGAGTACCCAAACCTTTACCTAGATTCGTCATTCCAAGTAAATTTATGTCTTTCTCATACAACCATCTTGCGTCATACTCTCTGAAACCGTATGGATCTATTTTTAAAACCTTTGTCATTACTTATGTTTCATACATTTATTTTAATTATTTTATTGATATTTTTTTTTAATGTTCTATAAATGTTCTGTTGATTAATGATTTATATGGTATATCAATGGTTATTGCATACAACATATAGTTGTTTTATGTAAATTAACTTATAAAGTAAAAAAATATGAACAAAATTCTATCGCTGGCGCTTAAGAAAGCTGTCTCTGAATATAGCCCAGATAATTCCGAATTAACTGTAGAAAAAAGACCAGACTTATTTTCACTAAGTAATGATACAGAGCTATTTCAAAATGAAAAAGGAATAGTTATAAAGATTGATAGGTCTAGAGATGCAAATTTAACTGATTTTGGTAGAGCAACTTTAACAGATAGATATTTAGGTCCAAACGAATCTTTTCAAGATCTTTTTGCCCGTGTTGCAAGTGCATATGCTGATGACAATTTACATGCTCAAAGAATTTATAATTATATTAGTAATTTATGGTTCATGCCAGCGACTCCAGTTTTATCAAATGGTGGAACTAAAAGAGGTTTACCAATTTCATGTTTCTTAAATGAAGCGTCAGACAGTCTAAATGGAATTCTTGATTTATGGAGTGAAAATGTTTGGTTAGCAGCTAAAGGTGGTGGGATTGGCAGTTATTGGGGAAACCTTAGATCGATTGGTGAAAAAATTGGTAAAGTTGGAAAGACATCTGGGATAATTCCATTCATTAAAGTTATGGATTCATTAACAATGGCTATTAGCCAGGGATCCTTAAGAAGAGGTTCAGCAGCGTGTTACTTACCAATTGATCATCCTGAAATTGAAGAGTTCATTGAAATGAGAAGACCAACAGGTGGTGACCCAAATAGAAAAGCTTTAAATCTTCATCATGGAGTTTTATTATCAGATGCATTTATGAGAGCTGTTGAAAATGATGAACAGTGGGCATTAAAAAGTCCAGCTGATGGATCTATTCAATCAACAATGTCAGCTAGAAATTTATGGATTAG
>Ga0209830_10001647_pt1 | contig 19282 bp, 19 predicted proteins | sample ArcticOcean_MG_C_12_FD_187439 | JGI IMG/M metagenome (GOLD analysis project Ga0209830, IMG submission 187439) | Marine microbial communities from western Arctic Ocean - ArcticOcean_MG_CB8_130 (SPAdes) (version 2) | ecosystem: Environmental > Aquatic > Marine > Oceanic | place: Arctic Ocean...
AGGTGAAGAAAAAAAAAAAATGCACGATATAGACAAGCCAATTACTCTTGAAGATCTAACCAACCCCAATAAAGAATAAGCAAAATGACTAAAGTACGAGCCCAAGAAGAAACTCGACTTATTAAACGTGAAAGCGCTTTGAGAGTTAATTTAAAAAAAAGAAGAAAGTTTAAGGAAAAAATTAAAAAAAAATGACTGTACTTTCAGATAGATGGATTAAAAAAATGGCTAAAGATAAAGACATGATTAAACCATTTGTCTCGAAACAAACTAGAAAAGGAAAAATATCTTTTGGTTTATCGTCATATGGTTATGACGCAAGGGTTTCAAATGAATTTAAAATTTTTACCAATGTAAACTCAGGTATTGTTGATCCGAAGTCGTTTAAAAAAGAAAGTTTTGTTACTAAAATTGGCAAAGAATGCATCATACCCCCAAACTCTTTTGCTTTGGCTAGAACTATGGAATATTTTAAAATTCCTGAAGATGTGCTTGTTGTGTGTCTCGGTAAATCCACTTATGCCAGATGTGGAATAATAGTTAATGTTACTCCATTAGAACCAGGTTGGGAAGGCCATGTGACTTTAGAATTTTCTAATACAACCCCATTGCCCGCAAAGATATACGCAAACGAAGGCATTGCGCAATTTGTCTTTATTAAAGGTAATGAAAGACCTCAAGTAACCTACGCCAATAGAAAAGGCAAATATATGAAACAAAAAGGTGTCACCCTTCCAAAAGTTTAATTTTAATTATTATTAATGCAGAAACTTATTGTCAAAGGTAAAAAAAAGTTATCAGGTTCTATAATTATCTCTGGATCAAAAAATGCCACACTACCAATTTTAGCGGCTTCAATACTTACCGACAAATCCATAACTTTAAAAAATATTCCTCTAGTGCAAGATGTTTATACCATGATAAATTTGCTGAAGTTTATTGGAATGAGTATAGAAATTTCAAAAAAAAAAAATACATTAAATATTTTTAGTAATAAAAAATTAAAAACATTAGCTCCATACAATCTATTAAAAACTATGCGTGCTGGGGTTTTAGTTTTAGGGCCATTATTGGCTAAGTACAAAAAAGCGAAAGTCTCTCTACCTGGAGGTTGTGCGATTGGGACAAGACCGGTTAATCTACACTTGTTTGCTTTAGAAAAACTTGGAGCAAAAATTAAAATAAACAATGGATACATATACGCATCAGCTAAAAATGGATTAAAAGGAAGTATTATAAAATTTCCATCGATCTCAGTTGGTGCAACTGAAAATGCCATACTTGCTGCAGTAAGCGCAAAAGGAAAAACTATTATTTCAAACTGTGCCATCGAGCCAGAGATTTTAGATATGATTATTTTCTTAAATAAGATTGGTTGTAATATTAAATTTATTGGAAAAAGAAAGATTTTAATTGTGGGCACAAGTGTATTTAAAAATGTAAGTCATGAAATAATTTTTGACAGGATAGAACTAGGAACCTACCTAATAGCTGCAGCTTTAATTGGTAAAAAAATTATTCTGAATAAAATTAAACCACTAATAATTAACACAGAAATTAAGGTGTTAAAAAAAATGGGTGTTAGAATGAAAATAGAAAAAAATAAAATTACCGTAAGTGAGTCTAAAAAAATAAAAAGTATTAATATTAAAACTCAAGCTTACCCAGGATTCCCAACTGATTTGCAAGCCCAAATTATGGTATTAATGTCAAAAGCTAAGGGAAAATCAAAAATAAAGGAAAGTATTTTTGAAAATAGATTCATGCACGTGCCTGAGCTTAAGAGAATGGGCGCTAAAATTAGTGTTAAAAACAACATAGCAACTATTAATGGTCCTACTAATTTATCAGGAGCAGAGGTGATGGCAACTGACCTCCGAGCTTCGGTGAGTTTAGTTTTAGCTGCTTTAATAGCTGATAAAAAAACTATAATTAATAGAGTTTATCATTTAGATCGTGGTTATGAAAATTTAGAAAAAAAACTAAGAAAATGTAAAGCAAATATTAATAGAATTTAAATGAAAGTAACAAATTTAAAATTATTAGCTATATCAGACAAAGATTTAAGAGTTATAGCTGCGCACTTACAAGACTCAATCGTATCACCAAAAGATATTGTTAATTTAAAGAAAAATAGAATTTTTTTAATTCAATTAAATAGGTTTATGTGGGAAGATGTTGAAAAAGGGATCTTTAGAAAAAATAAGAGAATAAGAACAGTGTTAAAATTTGACAACGTTACCAGTGTTTTGTCAAAAAATATAAGCATAAATGACAGTAAAAGTTTTTTAGACTTTTTAACTATTGAAAGCAGTTTATTGCCTGATAAAAGCTATGAAATTAAATTAATCTTCTCAGGAAATTCAGTAATTAAGATAAAAACAGAAGTTATAGATGTCACATTAGACGACCAAGGTTCTCCATGGGAAAGTAAAACAGCACCAACACATAATTTTTTATAATGTTAAAACTAATAAAATCAAATCAAAAAAACTTTTTATACAAATTAAATTTAATTTTAGAACAAAGAAAATTTAAGAATACAAATATTGAAGTAAAGATAAAATCTATAATTAATGATGTTAAAAAAAACAAAGATTTAGCTTTAGTCAAGTATGAAAGAAAATATTCAACACACAAAAATATTTCATTAAAAAAAATTAAATTTTCAATTGCTGAAAAAAATAAAATAATAAAAAAACTAGATAAAAGTACAAAAAATTCTATTGATTTAGCTTACAATAGGATCTTAAATTTTCACAAAAAACAAAAAATGTCCTCTTTTAGTTTTAAAGACAAATTTAAGAACTCATTTTCTTATAAATCAAATGCAATAAATAAAGTAGGAGTTTATGTTCCGGGTGGATTAGCAAGTTACCCTAGTTCCGTTTTAATGAATTGTATCCCAGCAATAGTAGCTGGTGTGAAAAATATATACATGACAACACCATCAGTATCTAAAAATTATAATCCAGCAGTTATATATGCTGCAAAAAAATGTAAGGTAAAAGAAATCTACAAAGTAGGTGGAGCACAAGCAATAGCCGCAATGGCTTATGGAACTAAGGTTGTAAACAAAGTGGACAAAATAGTTGGCCCAGGTAATGCCTATGTAGCTGCTGCAAAAAAACAAGTTTTTGGTGATGTTGGCATTGACATGATTGCTGGACCTTCAGAAGTAACAGTAGTTGCGGACAAATCATCCAAACCTGATTGGATAGCAGCCGATTTAATAGCTCAGGCAGAACATGACGAAAGTTCACAATCAATAGTTATTTCGGATAACTTAGAAGTAATAAATAAAATTAATTACTTTTTACATGAACAATTAAAATCATTACCCAAAAAAAAAATAGCGTCAAAAAGTTTGAAAAATTTTGGTTTATCAATATTAGTAAAAAATAAAAAACTATTAGTAGATACTATAAATTTGATTGCACCAGAACATCTAGAAATTTTTACTAAAAATCCAGAAAAAATTTTAAAGAAGATTACTAATGCTGGATCAATATTTGTGGGTCAGTATTCTCCAGAAGCTGTAGGTGATTACTTAGCAGGGCCAAATCATGTTCTGCCCACAGCGGGCTCTGCGCGGTTTTCATCTGGGTTATCAGTTTATGATTTCTTAAAAAGACATTCGATAATAAAAATGAGCAAATCAGGTATTGAAAGATTAGGTGCATCGGTTATAAATCTAGCTAAATACGAAAATCTTGAAGGACACGCAAATTCAATTAAAATAAGATTAACAAAAAGGAAAAAATAATTGGCTAAACAAGAAACTTTAGAATTTAAAGGCAAGGTAACGGAAATTTTACCCAACGCAATGTTCCGTGTTAAACTTGAAAACAATCATGAAATTTTAGCTCATACAGCTGGAAAACTGAGAAAGAATAGAATAAGAGTTTTAACAGGCGATAATGTTCAGGTGGAAATGACACCTTACGATCTAACTAAAGGTAGAATAACTTTTAGATTTTAGGCCTTGTAGCTCAGTAGTAGAGCAGTACCCTGAAAAGGTATGTGTCGTTTGTGCGATTCAAACCAAGGCCACCACACCTAATCACGTATCATTACTTTTAAAAATTGATAAATATAAAGAATATGAAAAAAAATAATGGCATTGTTTGGTTAAGAAATGATTTTAGAATATCAAAAAATGATGCATTGGCTCACGCTACTCAAACCCATGATCATGTTAGCGCTTTTTATATTTTAAAAAAAAAAGATTTCAACAAAAGAACAGCCCAACTTTGGTGGCTTTATCGATCACTTAAAAATTTTAAAGAAAAATTAAATCTATTTAATATAAATCTTGAGATAATAGAGGCAAATTCCTATAGGGAATTCTTTGAAAAAATTATAAGTAAAAAAAACTTTTCAATTTATTGGAATAAAGTTTACGAACCGGATTTTTTATTATTTGATAAAAAAATTTCTAATTTAATGAAATTAAATAATATTAATTTTAAAATATTTAAAGGTAATCTCTTAAATGAGTCTCATGAAATAAAAAAAGACGATAGGACGCCTTATAAAGTTTTTACACCTTTCTGGAAAACTGCTGAAAATTTTTATTTAGACAAAGGGTTTAAAAAAAAACAAAAAGTTAAAGTTGCTCAAAAAAAATTTAATTTTTTAGGCTCATCAATAAATTTAGAATCGATATTACTCAAAAAAAAGTGGCACTTAAATTTTGAAAAATTTTGGAATCCTTCTGAAGAAACAGCTTTAAAAAGTATAAAATATTTTATCAAAAACAGTCTATCCAACTATGGAGAAAATAGAGACATACCAAGTATTGAAGGTACATCAAAAATTTCACCTTATTTAGCGTTCGGTCAGATACACGTAGAAACTATTTGGGAAGAGTGTCAGAAAATCAAAATTAAAAATAGTGGTTATAGAAAATATATAAATGAAATTGGATGGAGAGAATTTAGTCATAGTTTGATTAATTACTTTCCACAAATGCTAAAAGGAAATTTAAGAAAAGATTTTGATCATTTTCCTTGGCAAGAAAATAAAAAACACCTAGCTGCTTGGAAAGAAGGAATGACGGGATATCCAATTATTGATGCTGGTATGAGAGAGCTATACAAGACAGGGTGGATGCACAATCGTGTAAGAATGGTTACAGCATCATTTTTAGTCAAACATTTAAGAATACACTGGAAAGAAGGAGAGACATATTTTAGAGACTGCTTGTTAGACTTTAACGAAGCAAACAATATTGCTGGTTGGCAATGGGTAGCTGGTTGCGGAGCAGACGCTGCACCGTATTTCAGAATTTTCAATCCTATACTACAGGGAGAAAGATTTGACCCACAAGGTGATTATATAAAAAAATGGATACCAGAACTGTCTAATATTCCTGAAAAATATATTCATAAACCTTGGGAATTAAATGAAAAAATTAAAGATTTTGAGCTAGGGAGAACTTACCCAAACCCCATTGTTGTTCACGAGGAGGCAAGAAATGCTGCGCTTGAGGCTTTTAAAAGTTTAAAAAATAAAATTTTATAAATTAGCACCGCAACAGTTTTTAAATTTTTTCCCTGTTGCTGAACATTTTTCATTTCTTTGAATTTTTTGATTTTTCATTAAATTTAAAAGACAATCATCAGGGATTTTAGATTTTATTTTATTTTCAACCGTTTTCTCTCTAGAGATAACAACATTGAGATTTAAAAGAAATTTTATAACATCTGTTTTTATTTTTTCTAAAAGCCCTTCAAAAAGACCAAAAGATTCTTTTTTGAATTCAGACAAAGGATCTTTTTGACCGTAACTTCGTAAACCAACAACTTGTCTGAGTTGCTCAAGATACTGTAAATGTGATCTCCATGAAAAGTCTATAATTTGTAAAAAGATTCTTTTCTCGATGTCATTATTTTCACCTTCTCCAACAAGCTCAATTCTACCTTTTTGTTTTGATTGAAATAGATCTTTTAATTTGATTGAAAACTTATCATCAGTTGTATTAGTTAAATCAATTAGTTCGTTATCATTCAATATATTTCCTGAAATATTTTTTATAGCATTTAAATAAACAGTTTTATTGTTTGTTTTTTCATAGATGTTTTTGATTTTTATTAAATCATGTATTACTTCATCTAGAAAAGAATCTAAAGTTTCTGAAATATTTTTATTTTTAAGTATTTTGAGTCTTTGACTAAAAATTACCTGCCGTTGATCATTCATAACATCATCAAATTTTATTAATGTTTTTCTAATGTCAAAGTTTCTACCCTCAACTTTTTGTTGTGCTCTTTCCATCGCTTTATTAATCCAGGGATGGTCAATCGACTCATTTTCTTTAAGTCCCAGCTTTTTCAACATTCCGTCTATAGAATCCGCACCAAAAATTCTCATTAACTCGTCTTCAAGACTAATGTAAAAAATTGAACTTCCGGGATCTCCTTGTCTGCCAGATCTTCCTCTTAATTGATTGTCTATTCTTCTACTCTCATGTCTTTCTGTGCCTACGATATAAAGACCACCAATTGATTTTACTTTTTCTTTATCTTCCTTAATCTGCGGTAATTCTTTTTGATTATCTTCATCTCTAAAATCTTTATTGCCACCAAGTTGAATATCAGTCCCTCTTCCAGCCATATTTGTAGCTATTGTGATTGATCCAATTTTTCCAGCTTCAGCAATTATTTTTGCTTCTTGTTCGTGTTGCTTAGCATTTAAAACACTGTGTTTAATTTGCTTTTCGTTTAAATTTTTTGATATTTTCTCAGATTTTTCTATACTAGTTGTCCCAACCAAAACAGGTTGTCCTTTAACATGACAGTCTATAATTTTATTTGTTATAGCTAGATACTTCTCTTTCTCTGTTCTAAAAATTTGGTCGTTAAAATCTTTTCTAACCATAGGTCGATTTGTAGGTACAGCAACAACATTTAATTTATAAATATCATAAAATTCTTCTGCCTCTGTTAATGCAGTACCTGTCATTCCAGATAATTTTTGATATAACCGAAAATAGTTTTGATAAGTTATAGATGCAAGTGTTTGATTTTCTTCTTGTATCTCAACATTTTCTTTTGCTTCTATAGACTGGTGTAGTCCGTCTGAAAATCTTCTACCATCTAAAACTCTTCCGGTAAACTCATCAATAATTTGAACTTTATTTTCTCTAACAATATAATCAACATCTTTATTAAATAAAAAATTTGCTTTTAAAGATTGATTAACATGGTGAACAAGATTTAAATTTTGAGGATCGTAAAAATTATTATTTTTTAAAATTCCATCGTGTATAGCTAGTTTCTCAATCTTATCTATACCGGCGTCAGTTAAAATTGCATTCTTATTTTTTTCATCTATTTCATAGTCAACTTTTTGAAGCTTGTTTATAAATTTATTAGATAATAAATAATAATTACTTTTATCTTCGCTCCTTCCAGAAATAATAAGAGGAGTTCTTGACTCGTCAATTAATATGCTGTCAACTTCATCAACAATGCAATAATTGTGATCTCTTTGCACCATATCGTTCAGATCATACTTCATATTATCTCTTAAATAGTCAAACCCTAGCTCATTGTTAGTCGCATAGGTAATGTCATGGTTATAATTTTTCTTACGCTGTACATCATCTAACTCATTTGTAATACAGCCAGTAGAAAGTCCTAAAAAATTGAATACTTCGCCCATCCATTTAGAATCTCTTTTCGCTAAATAGTCATTTACAGTTACAATATGCACACCTTTGCCGGTCAGCGCATTTAAATATGCAGGCAAAGTCGACACCAATGTTTTTCCTTCACCAGTTTTCATTTCTGCAATCTTACCCTCATTTAAAAAAATACCCCCAATTAATTGAGCATCATAGTGTCTCTCTTTTAAAACCCGTTTTGCGGCTTCTCTTACTAATGCAAAACTTTCTGGAATTAAGGAAGTTAATGTTCTACCCTCTTGTAAGTTTTTTTTTAAAAGATGAGTTTTGTCTTTAAATTCTTCATCTTTAAGATTTTTGATATTTTGCTCTTGATTATTAATTTCAATAACTAATGGCTTTACTCTGTCTAATTCTTTTTGATTGCCAGTCTTAAAGATTGTATTTAAAGCTCTTGAGAATAGGTTCATGTTAGTAGATTTGTAGCTTTATTATTATTACTCTATATATGTATTTATAATTTAAATTAAACAACAATTATGAAAATAAATATAAAAAACTTCTTAAGTTTAGGTAAAAAAATATCAAAAATGGGTGACTTTCAAGAAGCTAAAGATATTGAAGGATTACAAGTATCTGCTATTTCAGCCGATCTTTATAAAAATAGGAGAGAAGATCTAGCGTTGTTTTATTTTCCAGAAGGGGCTAACTACGCAGTAGCCTATACAAAGAATGCAATAGTGTCAGAATCAATAATCTGGAACAGAGAAAATACGAAAAACAATATTAAGGCCTTAGTGGTAAACACAAAAAACGCAAATACTTTTACTGGGGACCAAGGCATAAACAGCTTAAATGAAGTAGCAAAAAAATTAATTGATTCTTTGAAAGGTCTAGAAACAGAAAATGGATATGAAAAAAGTAAAATTAAAGATTTATTATTTGCTTCAACAGGTGTTATTGGTGAAAAGTTTCCTGTTGAAAAAATATCAAAAAGTATCCCAAGCTTAGTTGGGAATCTAAGGATTAATCAAAATAAACTTATCTGGATAAAAATGGCCTCAGCAATTATGACCACAGACACAAAACCAAAGGTTGCTTATTCAGAGATAAAAATCGGAGATAAAATAGTGAGAATATCTGGAATCGCTAAAGGTTCAGGTATGATTGCTCCTAACTTAGGAACAATGTTTTCTTTTATTTTTACAGATGCTGATATTTCTTCCGTAGTATTAAATAAATATTTAAACAAAATTTTATCTACTACCTTTAATGCCATAACCGTAGACAGCGACACATCTACAAATGATATGGTTGCGATATTTTCAACAAAGAAAATTAAAAGTAAAAAACTGAACATAATCTCAAGTAAAGAAGCATTAAAATTTGAAAAAGCTCTCAAAATAGTCTGTCTAGATTTAGCGAAGCAAATAGTAGTTGATGGCGAAGGAGCAAAAAAATTTATAACTATAAAAATTACAAACTCTGAGACAAAAGAAAGAGCAAAAAAAATAGCTTTCGCAATCGCAAATTCACCTTTAGTAAAAACTGCTATTGCTGGCGAAGATCCAAATTGGGGAAGAATTTTAATGGGCGTAGGAAAATCAGGTGAAGAAGTCGACCCAAAAAAAATTATTATTAAACTAGGAGATTTTGTAGTGGCTGAAAAAGGAAAAATTTCAGAAAGTTACAACGAAAAAAAGTTAAAAGAATATATGGAATGGGACTCAATTTTAATCACCGTAGATTTAAAACAAGGCAATGAAGAATATGAATGTTATACATGTGACTTCACCCATGATTATATAGATATAAATGCTCACTATAGAAGAAGTTAAGTGCTACAATAATACTATCAATCAACATTCTATCTATTAATGATTAAATATCTATTAAAATGTAAATGCAAACATGAATTTGAAAGTTGGTTTTCAAGCTCAGAAGAGTACGAAAAACTTAAAAAGAGAAAATTAATAGAATGTATTTTTTGTAAATCAAAAAAAGTAGAAAAGTCTATTATGTCACCTCATATTATTGGCAAAATAAAAATTAAAGATGACGATACATTTAATAACAAGGAATTTATTAAAATAAAAAAAGATTTAAAAAAAATAAAAAGATTTATTGAAAAAAACTTTGAATTTGTAGGAGAAAAATTTTCCAGCAAAGTAAGGGAAATTTACTATGACAATAAAAAAAATAAAAATATTTACGGAACAGTTAGTCCAGAAGAACGAGAAGAGCTGGAAGAAGAAGGTATAAAATTAACTTCTATTCCATGGACTAAAGATAAAGAAAATTAGTTTTTTTGTGCAACTAAAATATAGTTTACAGATAAATCTTTAGTTTTTTTCCATTTTTGAAGGAAAGGGTTAAAATCCAATCCAGTTAAATCAATTATTGTAAATTTTAAATCAGTAATTTTTTTTTCAAGCTCTTCCGGTTTTAAAAATTTATTCCAATCGTGAGTTCCTATCGGAAGCCATCTCAAAATATATTCTGCTCCAACTATTGCTTTTACATAAGAAGTCAAAGTTCTATTCAAAGTGGCAGTGAACATTATTCCTTTCGGTTTTAATAATTTATAACAAGATTCTAAATATAAGTCTAAATTCTCAACATGCTCTACTACCTCTAAATTTAAAATAACATCAAACTTATTTTGTAAATTTAAGTTCTCTGGTACGTTATTTAAGTAGTTTATATTTAAACTATTTTTTTTAGCATGTGCTTTAGCTATGAGAATATTTTTACTAGAAGCATCAACACCAGTTACATTTGCTCCCAATCTTGTCATTGGCTCACTGATCAATCCTCCACCACAACCAATATCTAAAATTTTTAAATTTGTTAAAGGAGATTTTTTATCCTTATCTATCTTAAAGTGCTTTACAATATTCTCTAAAATATATTCTATACGTATGGGGTTAAACATGTGTAAAGGTTTAAATTTACCATTAATATCCCACCACTCATCGGCTAGTTTAGAAAATTTTTCAATTTCATCTTTATTTATAGTGCTCATTATTCTATTCTACATCTTCTTGTTAAATTTCTTAATTAGGATATTTATAACGGAAAATTAAATTTTATATATGACAAAAATAGTAATTAAGTTTGGTGGTACTTCATTAGGAAGTATCGAAAGAATCATCACGGCTGCCAAAATAGTTAAAAACAAATTAACAAAAGGCAATAAAATCATAGTTGTTGTCTCGGCAATGGCCGGCAAAACTAATGAATTAATTAGGCAATCGGAAAAAATAAGTAAAAAATTTAATAAAAGAGAATTAGATGTTTTGTTGGCTTCCGGCGAACAAGTAACTTCAGCTTTATTAGCTGGAGCCCTAAATGAGATTAAGGTCAAAGCTAAAAGTTACATGGGGTGGCAAGTGCCAATATTAACTGACAACAACCAAAATAACTCAAGAATTATCAATATGCATACCGATAAAATAAATCAATTTCTTTCAAGTAAGGGTGTGGCGATCATTCCTGGTTTTCAAGGTATTTCAAAAGATGCAGAAATTACGACTATTGGCAGAGGTGGCTCAGATGCTACCGCAGTTGCAATTGCAAAAATTTTTAAAACTGACCATTGTGAAATATACACAGATGTAGAGGGTGTTTTTTCTACTGATCCAAAAAATTTTTTAAAAGCAAAAAAAATTAACAAAATTTCATACGAAGAAATGCTTGAAATGTCATCTCTAGGAGCAAAAGTAATGCAATCATCTGCCGTTCAAACAGCTATGATGTATGATATACCTTTACATGTGCGGTCGACTTTCTCCAATAAAGAAGGTACTAAAATATTTAGTTCAGAGAATATTGATTATTCTAAAATAATTACTGGAGTAACTTATTCTAAAGATGATGCTAAAATTACACTTTTAGACGTTCAAGACAAACCGGGAATAGCAGCAGATATATTTGAACCTTTGGGCAAAAGTTCAATAAATGTAGATATGGTTATTCAGAATATTTCGCCCGATGGAAAAAAGACAGACCTAACATTTACGATCAAAAGAAATGACCTAAACAAAGTAATTAAACTTATAAAATCAAATAAAAAAAATGTTCAATTTAAATCTATTAACGCAGATAAAAAAGTTTCAAAAGTATCAATTGTTGGAGCTGGAATGATAACAACTCCAGGTGTGACTTTTAAAATGTTTAGAGCTTTAGCTCAAGAAAAAATAAATATTTTAGCTATATCAACTTCTGAAATAAAAATATCTGTAATCGTCAACGAAACTGAGACTATAAAAGCTGTAAAAAAACTTCACTCAGTATTTAATTTAGATTAATTTTATGGAAATTAGACCACATAGAACTATCGATAGAAAAAAAACCAAAAAAATAATGGTCGGTAAAGTGCCAATAGGAGGCAACTCTATAATATCGGTTCAATCTATGACCAATACTATTACATCTGATGTACCGTCAACTATTAAACAGATTTTAGATTTAGAAGAAGCTGGTGCAGATATAGTTAGAGTGTCATGTCCAGATGAGGCATCTACCAGTGCGTTGAAAGAGATAGTTAAAGAAGTAAATGTTCCAATAGTAGCTGACATACATTTTCACCACAAAAGAGCTATTGAAGCAGCAAAAATGGGAGCTAGTTGTTTAAGAATTAACCCAGGAAATATTGGAGCAAACGATAGAGTTGTTGAAATAGTTAAAGCAGCTAAAGATTATAACTGCTCAATAAGAATAGGCGTAAACGCGGGTTCCCTAGATAAAAGTTTATTGGAAAAATATAAAGAACCTTGTCCTGAAGCATTAGTAGAAAGCGCCATGTATAATATTAAACTTATGGAAGATAATGATTTTTTTAATTTTAAAATAAGTGTTAAGTCTTCAGATGTTTTTTTAGCAGTAAAATCTTATGAGCAGTTATCGAAGGCTTGTAGCTATCCATTACATGTAGGTATAACAGAGGCAGGAGGACTTTTAACTGGAAGTATTAAATCTTCAATAGGTATTGGTCAATTATTGATGCAGGGAATAGGCGACACAATTAGAGTTTCGCTATCAGCCGATCCAATTGAAGAGATTAAAGCTGGTTATGAAATTTTAAAATCTTTAAGCATTAGAGCAAGAGGAGTTCAAATTATTTCATGTCCATCATGTGCAAGACAAGCTTTTCCAGTTATCAATACAGTAAAAATTTTAGAAAAAGAACTTGCTCATATTAAAAAACCTATTACTTTGTCTATCATTGGATGTGTAGTAAATGGTCCAGGAGAAGCTGCACAAACAGAAATAGGTTTAACTGGTGGCGGACAAGACAACAATCTTTTGTATTTATCTGGTGTACCACATGAAAAAGTGCCAAGTGGAGATATTATTAAAAGAATTGTTCAGTTGGTTGAAGAAAAGACCAGTGAAAAAAATAATTAAATTATGATACCTTTAGAAAAAGTTAAGACACTAGTTGTTAAACATGATGATTTAGAAAAAGAACTATCCACAGGAACAATTAATCCAAAAACATTTGCACAAAAATCAAAAGAATATTCAGAACTTGGGAACATTGTTTTTTATGCCAGAGCGTATCTAAAGTTTGATGGTGATCAAGAAGACCTAGAGCAGATGTTAAAAGACAAGAATAGTGATTCTGAAATGATTACACTTGCTGAAAAAGAATTAGGCGAACTAAGAAAAAAAAGAGATGATTACACAAATAGGTTAAAAATATTTCTACTACCAAAAGATAAAGATGATAATAAAAATGCTATAGTAGAAATAAGAGCAGGTACAGGGGGCTTAGAAGCCTCTCTTTTTTGCGCAGATCTTTTTAAAATGTATGAAAAAGTATGTTCAAAAAAAAAATGGACGTTAGAAGTTATAAACATATCTAAAAGTGAAGCAGGTGGATTCAAGGAAGTCATTTTTTCGGTTAATGGAAGTGATATTTATTCATATTTGAAATACGAATCAGGGGTTCATAGAGTTCAAAGAGTCCCTTCAACAGAAACACAAGGAAGAGTGCACACTTCAGCTGCAACAGTTGCTGTTTTACCTGAGGCCGAAGAAGTAGATATTCAAATCAAAGAATCAGATCTAAGAGTAGATGTTTTCAGAGCAGGAGGCCCAGGAGGGCAATCTGTTAACACAACTGATAGTGCTGTACGTATAACACATTTACCTACAGGTGTAGTAGTCAGCATACAAGATGAAAAGTCACAACACAAAAATAAAGCAAAGGCTTTAAAGATTTTAAGATCAAGAGTGTATGAAGCAGAAAGAAGAAAAAAAGATCAAGAGCGTGCCGACAATCGAAAAAATCAAATTGGAACTGGTGATAGGTCTGAGAGAATAAGAACATATAACTTTCCACAGGGAAGAGTCACAGACCATAGAATTAATTTAACTCTTCATAAGTTAGAGGAATTTTTAAGTGGAGAAATACATGAAGAAATGAACGAGGGTTTGAGACTAAAAGAACAAGATTTAAAGTTACAAAATTTAGTATAATGAATATTTCAGACCTCTTATACTCAGGTTCAAAAAAATTAAAGAATAATAAAGTTCTAACTCATCGATTAGATTCTGAAATTATACTATCGAGTTTATTAAAAAAAAAAAGAGAACAAATAATAATAAACCCTGAGGAAAAAGTTTCTAATAGTATTGCTAATAATTTTAATAAGTTAATAATCAGAAGATCAACTAAAGAACCAATAGCGTATATTTTAAAGAAAAAAGAATTTTGGAGTAAAATTTTTTTTGTTAATAAAAACACACTTATACCAAGACCTGAAACCGAATTACTCTGCGATATTGTAGTTAAAAAAATTAAAAGTAGAAATCCTTATATATTAGATATTGGTACCGGTACGGGCTGTATACTCCTAAGTGTTTTAAGCGAAATAAAAAAAGCAAAAGGTGTAGGTATAGATATTTCAAAGAAAGCTATTGAAGTAGCTAAAAAAAATTCAAATACCCTCGGTTTGAATAAAAGAACAAAATTTCTTGCAAGATCGCTAGACGACATTTATAATTATAAATTTGATGTGGTAGTATCTAATCCACCATATATAAAAACAAGCGATATTAAAAATTTATCTGATGACGTTAGAAAATTTGAGCCCAAAATAGCTTTAGATGGAGGCAAGGATGGGCTTGACGTAATCAAAAAAGTTATCTACAAATCAAGAACTATTTTAAAAAAATTAGGTCTGCTCACTTTAGAAATAGGTTATGGGCAATATTACAAAGTTTCACAAATTTTAAAAAAACAGGGCTTTAAAGAAGAATTATTAGTTAAAGATTATAAAGATAATATTAGATGTATATTAGCAAGATTTTTAAATTAATTTTATAAAAAAATTACATATGAACGATCAAAAAAGAAGAACTTTTCGACCAAGAAACCAAAGAAGTGGTTTTAGACCCAGAACTAATAATGGGCAAAGTTCAAACAACCATTTTAATTCTAACGGAAATGGAAATATTAGCAGAAACAATGGGTCGATGACAAACCCATTTAACGTAGAAAAAACTGCTCAAAAGTATCAACAACTTGCAAAAGATGCCTTTACCTCAGGAGACCCAGTACTTTATGAAAACTATCTTCAGCATGCGGAGCACTTTAACCGAAGGCTAAACGAGTTAAACGCCAAACCTAGTGAGCAAAAAGTTGTAAATACTAGTTTACCCAAAGAACAAGGTCAGCCTTTAGCTGAGAAAAAAGATTCAATTTAGAGTTAGAAATTTTTGGTTACATAAAATATTAAAAAAATTAATTTACAATGTTGAAAAAAAGACTGAAAGTCCTAGGTATAATCGGGGCCAGATCTGGCTCAATCGGTATTAAAAATAAAAATATAAAAAAACTTAATAAAAAACCTTTAATTTTTTGGAGCATCAAAGTTGCTCTGAAATCAAGGTTTTTAAATAGAGTTTTAGTTTCAACTGATAGTAGGCAGTACCAAAAAATTTCTATCCAATGCGGAGCAGAAGTCCCTTTTTTAAGACCTAAGAAAATCAGTCTATCAGAATCTAAAGAAATTGATTATATTATTCACTGTTTGGATTGGTTAAACAAAAATGAGAATTATGTCCCAGATATTATCGTCAGAATGCAACCAACCTCACCATTTCAACTTGTAGATGACATTGATCGGTCTATCGTAGAACTTATAAAAGATAAACAAGCTACTTCTACTCAAGTAGTTTCTGAATCAGAATTTCACCCCTCAAAAGCACTTAAAGTAATTGAAGGAACTAAATATTTAAAACCCTATATTTTAGGAAAAAACAACAATGTTGTTAATAGACAAATTTTAAAAAAATCGTACCATAGGTCTAATATAATCACTTCAAAAGTAAAATACTTACTAAAAAATAAAGATCATATTGGAAATAAGTCTATTAAAATAGAAATTCCAAAGATAAGATCATTAGATATTAACTCCAAAAAAGATTTTTTGATAGCAGAGCTGATTAATAAAGTTTACAAGTTTTTGAAATGAGAACTCTTAAATTAGATAAAAAAATAATTAACGAAGATAGTAATTGCTATGTAATTGCTGAAATTGGGCATAACCATCAAGGCTCGGTTGAAAAATGTAAGGAAATTTTTTTACATGCAAAAACAGCAAAAGCAGATGCTGTAAAACTTCAAAAAAGATCAAACAAAGATCTTTATACAAAATTTTTTTTTAATTCGATTTATGACAACAAGAATAGTTATGGAAAAACTTATGGCTTACATAGAGAAGCACTAGAATTCAAAAAAGAAGATTATATCGAACTACAAGAATACGCAAAATCGATTGACCTAACTTTTTTTGCCACACCTTTTGATCTCCCAAGTGTAGATTTTTTAGAAAATTTAAATATGCCTTTCTATAAAATAGCTTCAGCAGACATAACAAATATACCTTTGATAGAATATGTTGCCCGATTAAAAAAACCAATGATTGTTAGTACTGGCGGAGCTACACTAAAAGATATTGAAAGAGCAGTTAATTCAATTTCATCGATCAACAAAGAATTTGCAATTTTACAATGCTCATCTTCTTATCCAACACATCCATCAAATGTAAATTTAAACTTCATAAAAAAACTTTTAGAAAAATACCCAGATAATATAATTGGTTACTCAAGTCATGATAATGGAATAGTTATACCTATTACATCTTACGTTCTAGGAGGACGTATAATTGAAAAACATTTTACCCTTGATAGAACGTTGAAGGGAACTGACCACCCAATGTCACTTGAGCCAACTGGTTTACAAAATCTCGTTAAAGGATTACATAAAGTCAAATTGTCCTTGGGAGACGGAAAGAAAGTAAGGTATCCTGAAGAAGAAGCTCCCTTATTAAAAATGCAAAAAAAAATTGTAGCTTTAAATAAAATTAGTAAAGGACAAAAAATAAAAATAGAAGACTTAGCAATCAAATCACCCGGTGATGGTATACCCCGATATGAAATTAATGAAATAGTTGGCATGGAAGCCAGTAAAAATTTTGAACAGGATGAAGCTCTAGATTTAGATTTTTTAAATAAATAAAATGACGAAAAATAAAATTTCTTTTCCAAAAATATCCTCAGTAGGAAAAAGAAATTGGGGCAAAGAAGAGCTTCTTGTACTAATTTCTAAAAAAATCTCACTTAAAAGACTAACTATCAAAAAAGGTCACAAGGGCGGCCTTCAATATCATCATAAAAAAAATGAATGTGGATATATATTGTCAGGTAAGCTTTTAGTTCGATATGATAATGGTGACGGAACATTAAAGAACAAAATAATAAGAAAAGGACAGTCATTTCATTTTCCACCAAATACTGTTCATCAAGAGAAAGCCTTAAGTAGGTGTGTAATTATAGAAGCTTCTACACCACATTTTAATGACAGAGTAAGAGTAGAAAAAAAATATGGATTATTAAAAAAAAAAGGTCTACCCTCAACAAAAAGAAACCAAGTAATTCTCAAATAATAAAAAACTAAAAATTATTTACTTTTTCTCAACTCAGCAAGTCTCACATCAATTTTAATTCTCTCTATTTCAAATTTATTTCTAGCTTTGTTACTCAAGGTTTTCCCTGTTGGCAGTTTAAGTCTTTGTGAGTTAATCCTCTTTCCATTTTTAATCACTTCATAATGAAGGTGTGGGCCTGTAGACATTCCAGTTGAGCCAACATACCCAATAATTTGTCCTTGGTTGACTCTAACTCCTTTTTTTATACCTCTTCCGTATTTTGACATATGTCCATAAGCAGTAGTATAAGTTGTGTTGTGTTTAATGGATACATAATTTCCATAGCCTTTATATTTTTGTGCTCTTAGAATAATACCAGAGCCAGATGCCATTATCGGAGTGCCTGTACGTGCGGCAAAGTCTGTACCTTGGTGTAGTTTATTATATCCAAGTATGGGATGTTTTCTTATTCCAAAAGAGGAAGATAAACGAGCGCCATTTATTGGAGTCTTCATTAAAGTTTTTATAACACTTTTACCATCGACATCGTAATATCCCTCTTTATTATTAAATTTAAAGTTATAAAGTGAAAGTTCTTTATTGTTAACAAACATAGACGCATAAATTATTCTACCAGTATTTCTTATAATATTATCTTCATCTATATACCTCTCGTAGTGAACTTCAAATCTATCCCCACTTCGAATATCTCTTTGAAAGTCAACTTCAAAACCATACATGTTAGCAAATTCAACTATAACATTTGGCTCAATACCTGCCTCAACAGCAGAACTATAAAAGTTTTTTTTTATAGTGTTTGATAGCACAACTTCTTCTTTTTTTAGTTTTAAAATATTTTCATTAACAATAAATTCATTTTTATTTCTTCTTATTTCTACAGTGGTAACTTCATTAACAGGATAAAATAAGCTTACTACTTTATTTGATTTCAAATCTTTCTTAACTACAATTTTAACTTTAGTTTTCGCAAATATATTTGAAAGTTTTTTTTTAATAACTGCTGACGCGATATTATTAATATCTTCTGTATTTACGTTATGTTTTTTTAAAATTTTTTCAATTGTGTCGTTGTTTTCGACGGTATAATTGTATTCTTTGTAGGGAGAATTTAAGTTTTCAAAAATAAATTCTTTTATATTACTAAATTCACTTGAGCCTAAAAAAGAGTCTATTTTTTTTTGCTGTGATGCGTTGTGAACTTTCACTTGATTTACAATCAAGGAATATACTGTAAAAAAAATAGCTAAAATAACAAAATATATTAGGTAGTTTTTTTTCTTAAAAAAATTATTTATTTTAACTGTATTCATTTCAAGACTTTCATATATAAAAATAAGCAAGCCTTTTCAACGCAAAGTAGTCAATAAGCTTTGATTTTGCTCATTTTTTTAGCCAATATACACCTTGATTTATCTTATTTTTGTAATATAACGGCGCTTCACATTTTTAAGTAATATTTAATGTAAGTTATCTGTTGCTATAGGTGTGTTTTAGATTTTTTAGTAAAAATCTTAGCTTTTTTAAATTGTAAATTTTTAAGAAGAGAAGTGTGGACGGCTAGGTTAATTAAGAAATTGTCGTACACACTTTAACAAAACTAACTTTAGTTCACACTAAAGTTTTTTAAAGCTAGTGTGCGCCGTTATTAAACTTGAGAGTTTGATCATGGCTCAGAACGTACGCTGGCGGC